>Ga0209425_10003702_pt1 | contig 16018 bp, 17 predicted proteins | sample COG_05_FD_184749 | JGI IMG/M metagenome (GOLD analysis project Ga0209425, IMG submission 184749) | Pelagic Microbial community sample from North Sea - COGITO 998_met_05 (SPAdes) (version 2) | ecosystem: Environmental > Aquatic > Marine > Neritic zone/Coastal water | place: Helgoland, sampling...
CTCTGAATATTAATTTTATTAAGTCAAAGCAACAAAAATTATGATTAAAAAGATAGTTATTAAGGGTGCTAAAGAACACAATTTGAAGAATATTTCTTTGGAAATTCCTAAAGATAAATTTGTTGTAATTACAGGGCTTTCAGGGTCAGGAAAATCTTCGCTAGCTTTCGATACAGTTTATGCAGAAGGACAAAGACGATATGTGGAAAGTTTATCAGCTTATGCCAGACAATTTTTAGATAAAATGAAAAAACCTAATGTAGATCTAATTGAAGGTTTAAGTCCGGCAATATCTATAGAACAAAAAAATACATCAAAAAATCCTAGATCTACAGTTGCGACTGTTACAGAAATTTATGATTACATGAGAGTCCTATATGCTCGAGCAGGCATACCCTACTCACCATTTACCGGTAAACCAATTGAGTCTCAAACAGTTACTCAAATTGTAGACAAAATAAAACAATTACCTAAAAAATCAACAATCTATCTATATGCACCTGTTGTAAGAGGGCGTAAGGGAGAATATAAAAAAGAAATTTTAGGTTATAAAAAAAGAGGTTTTAGAAAAATTAAAATTGATGATGTTTTATTTGATATAGATAAAATACCTGAATTAAATAAAAAGATAAAACATGATATTTCCATTTTAGTTGATCGAATTGTTCTTAATTCCACTTTAGGAAATAGATTGGCTGAAGGTATAGAAACAGCTATAAATATAGCTAATGGACTATTGTTTGTTGAGTATGAAGACGAAACATTGCCAAAAAAATTTAGGAAAACAGAAAAATTAATATTTTCAACAAAATTTGCATGCCCAGAAAGTGGGTTTACTATAGAAGAAATTGAACCAAGATTATTTTCTTTTAATAGTCCTTTTGGTGCATGCGAAGAATGTGAAGGTATAGGTGTTAAGCTTAATGTTGATCCAAATTTAGTAATACCCAACGAAAAAAAAAGTATTATTGATGGAGCTATAGAACCTTGGGCAAAAACAACTACATTGTATTATGCTCAAACCTTAGCTTCACTATCAAAACATTATGATTTTTCGCTAGAAGAAAAGTGGTCAAAACTTCCTAAAAAAATTAAAGATATTATTCTTTACGGATCTGATGATGAAGAGATTAAATTCACTTATGATGACGGATATGAAAAGTATTCTCATAAAAAAACTTTTGAGGGTGTTATAAATAATTTAGAAAGAAGATATCTAGAAACTGACAGTGATTGGAAAAGAGAAGAGATTGCACAATATCAATCAGATACAAAATGTGAAAGATGCAACGGTCATAGATTAAAAGATGAAGCTCTTTGTGTTAAAATTGATGGTCTACATATAAGTGAGGTTACTGAAAAATCAATTTATGACTCAGCAAAATGGTTTGAAGATTTAAAAAACAAACTAGATAAAAGACAAGTAAAGATAGCCGAGCATATTTTGAAGGAAATTAATGAAAGATTGAATTTTCTACTTAATGTTGGTTTAGATTATTTAACTTTATCAAGAGAATCTGGAACGCTATCAGGAGGTGAGGCTCAAAGAATTAGGCTTGCATCTCAAATTGGTTCTGGTCTTACAGGAGTTTTGTATGTTTTAGATGAACCTTCCATAGGGCTCCATCAAAAAGATAATGTAAAATTAATTAATGCATTAAAAAGATTAAGAGATTTAGGAAATACAGTCATTGTTGTTGAACATGATACAGAAACAATGGAAAATGCTGATCATATAATTGATCTTGGACCAGAGGCTGGTAGCAAAGGTGGTGAAATTGTAGCTCAAGGAACTTTTAAAGAAATTAGTGAAAACGAAAAAAGTATAACAGGAAAATATCTTTCAAATAAATTTAAAATTAATGTTCCACAAAAAAGAAGATTAGCTAAGAATGGTAGATTTTTAGAAATTACTGGTGCAACTGGAAATAATTTAGATAATGTAAATTTAAAGATACCTTTAGGTAGTTTAACTTGCGTAACAGGAGTTTCTGGAAGTGGTAAGTCGACACTAATTTTACAAACTTTATACAATGCTTTGAATTTAACTTTGAATAATAATAAATCTAGAAAAATACCAAAACCTTTTAAAGGATTTAAAGGAACAGAGTTAATTGACAAGATTATAGATATTGACCAATCTCCAATTGGAAGAACACCTAGATCAAATCCCGCGACATATACAGGAGCTTTTGGTCCAATTAGAGATTGGTTTACTAGTCTACCTGAATCTAAAACAAGAGGATATAAGCCTGGAAGATTCTCGTTCAATGTAAAAGGTGGTAGATGTGAAGCATGTGAGGGCGATGGAGTCATTACCTACGAAATGCATTTTCTTCCTGATGTTTACATTCAATGTGATGAATGCAAAGGCACTAGGTATAATAGAGAAACACTTGAAATAAAATTTAAAGATAAAAGTATAGCAGATGTTTTAAATATGACGGTTGATGAAGGATGTGAGTATTTTGAAAATATTTCTAATATAAAAACAAAATTGTTAACATTAAAGAAAGTTGGGTTGGGTTATATAAAAATAGGACAACAGGCAACCACCCTTTCTGGTGGAGAAGCTCAAAGAATTAAATTAGCAAAAGAATTATCAAAAAGATCAACTGGAAGAACAATGTATATTTTAGATGAACCAACTACAGGATTACATCAGCATGATATTAAGAAATTATTGGAAATTCTCCATACATTTGTAGCTCTTGGAAATACAGTTGTAGTTATTGAGCACAATCTTGATGTAATAAAAACATCTGATTATATTGTAGATATGGGTCCAGAAGGTGGAGTTAAGGGTGGAAAAATTATCGCAGAGGGTAAGCCTGAAGAAATTTGCAAAATTAATGAGAGTTATACAGGCAAATTTTTAAAACCGCTTTTGAATTAAGAAATTAAACATTGTTATATCTGATTTAAATTGTATATTACGAAACCCATGGGAAATCTTTTATCATCATTATCAAAAACTATTCATGCATCTTTGGCACTAGCTATAATCTTATTTTTAGGATTATTTTATCAAAATGATGGATTTAGCTTTGATAGAATTTTTTGGAGTTGGGTAGCTAGATATACCCATGTAATAGTTGGAATTATGTGGATTGGATTACTTTGGTATTTTAATTTTGTTCAAATACCAAATATGGCAAAAATTCCAGATGAACAAAAACCTGCAATTGGTAAAGTTATTGCTCCGGCTGCTCTATTTTATTTTAGATGGGCCGCAGCTCTTACAATTTTATCAGGATTAATCCTTGCTGGATTAAATGGTTATTTACATGATGCAATGACATTAAGTATTGGTTCAGGGATTCCAAAACATACTGCTATAGGGATTGGTATGTGGTTAGGAATTATAATGGCTTTTAATGTTTGGTTTGTTATCTGGCCTAATCAAAAAAGAGCATTAGGTATAGTTGAGTGTGAACCTGAATTAAAAGCAAAATCTGCAAGAACTGCAATGTTATTTTCTAGAACAAACACGTTATTATCATTGCCAATGTTACTAACAATGGTTGCTGCGCAAAATTTATATTAGTTTTTATCGTCTTCTCTTAAAACTGTTCTTTGTGAAACTTTTAACCTTACTAAAACAGTATTAGCAATATATATGGAAGAATAAGTTCCAAATACTACACCGAAGATCATAGCCAAAGAAAATCCTTTGAGAATCTCTCCACCAAAAAAAAATATTGATAAAAGAGCAAGTAAAGTTGTAATTGATGTAATTAAAGTTCTGGATAAAGTTTCATTAATTGAAATATTTGTTAACTCATAAATTTTTATATCAGAATATTTTCTTAAATTTTCTCTAACTCTATCGAAAATCACTACTGTATCATTCATAGAATAACCAACTATTGTTAAAACTGCAGCAATAATAGATAAATTTATTTCAAGTCCAAGAACTGAAAACAAACCTAAAGTTACTATGACATCGTGAAATAAAGCTAGTATGGCTCCAAGACTAAATTGCCATTCAAATCTAATCCAAATATAAATAAGCATTAATATTAAAGCTACAGATATCGCTATTACTCCTGATTTAAGTAATTCAGCACTTACTTTTGGACCAACATTTTCTACTCTTCTAAAATTGAAATTATTTCCAAATGATTTATCTAAATTAGCTTTAATTTCTTCTAAAATATTTTTATCATTATTATTTTCAAATTTAATTAAAAAATCTCTTTCATCACCAAAATTTTTAACAGAAACATCTCCTAAATTCATTTGATTTAAATTATCTCTTAATGAAGATACATTAATTTTAGAGTCACTTGATCTCAATTCAATAAGTGTTCCTCCTTTAAAATCTATTCCAAAATTCAAACCTTTGAATATTAAAAAAAATAAAGAAATAACAACAAGCATTGTTGAAACGATATTGAAATGATTATAATATTTATTAAAAGCTATCATTTAAATTAACCCCTCTTTTTCTTTATTTTTTGAGATGTATAGAACTGTTAATAGTCTTGCTATAAAATATACTGAAAAAAGTGTAGTAAAAATCCCAACACCCAAAGTCAGTGAAAATCCCTTTATTGGTCCAGACCCCATAAAGAAAAGAATTATAGCCGCAAGTAAAGTAGTTATATTAGCATCTAAAATAGCTGTTCTTGATTTGGTATAGCCACTATCAAAAGCAATTAGGTTATTTTTTTCATTTTTTAACTCTTCTTTAATTCTTTCAAATATCAAAACATTTGCATCAACAGCCATACCTACAGTTAATATTATTCCAGCTATACCCGGTAGAGTTAAAGTGGCTTCAAAAATTGTTAATACACCAATTAAAAGAAATAAATTTATAATAAGTGTAATATTAGTAATTAGTCCAAATATTTTATATTTTACAAAAATAAATACGATAACAAGTATAAATCCAATAATTAATGCGATGATGCCAGCCTTAATCGAGTCTTGTCCTAAATCAGGCCCTACTGTTCTCTCTTCAATAATATTTAATGGCGCAGGTAAAGCACCAGATCTTAATAATAAAGCAAGGTCAGTAGCTGATTGGAAAGTAAAACCTCCACTAATTTGACCAGATCCACTTGCTATAGTATCTCTGATTACTGGAGCGCTAATAATTTTACCATCAAGAACAATTGCTAATTGTTTACCTATACCTGTTGAAGTAGCTTTACCAAACCTTTTGGCTCCAACCCTATCTAGAGTAAAAGAAACTACTGTTTCGTTTGTTTCATTATTCATTCTTGGTTGAGCATCTAAAAGATTATCACCACTTAAAATTATTCTTTTGCTTACCATTGACTCTTCATTGCTATCTTCATATTTTAGTTTTTCAGCACCAAAAGTATCTTCATCGTTATTGGTTACAAATCTAAATGTTAAGTTGGCTGTTTTGCCTAGCAAGGATTTAATTCTCATCGGATCATCTAACCCCGGTAGCTCTACTAAAATTCTATTATTTCCTCTTTTTAGAATATTGGGTTCATTTGTTCCAATTTCATCAATTCTTCTTCTTACTATTTCCAAAGCCTGGTCTTGTGATGATGTTTTAAGTTCAATTAACCCTTGTTTTGAAAAATTGACTATAAAAAAATTATTTTCTTCAATTATATCTAATTGATGTGATTTAAATCTTTGATAATAAGGATTAAAATCACTTTCTTTATCAGTAAATACATCTAATACAGTTTGTTTAAACTGTTCTTCCACAGTAAATAGAAGCTTTTGATTTTTAAGGTTAAGGTTGTTAATTCTAATATTTTTTTCTTTGAAATAGTTTTTAAGAGTAATTGTTAAATTTTGAAGTTTTTGCTCTATGACAGGTGTATTATCAATTTCTAATAACAAGTAAGAACCTCCTTGTAAATCTAAACCAAGATTTATTTTTCTATCTAAAAGATTATTAGTAAACTTAAAAAGATTTGAAGAAGCAAATAAAATAAAAAACAAAGATAGTAAGAAAATAGAAATTATTCTTAATTTTGAAAAGTATAACACTTTGTTAAGACGAAATTTATTTTGTAACTTCTTGGGAATTCATTAAGCTTTGAATGCCAGTTCCTCTAACAACTTCAACTGTAACATTATCAGCAATTTCTACTTCCACTTTGTCATTATCGATGACTCTCGATATAGTACCTGTAATACCTCCAGAAGTAACAACTTTATCTCCTTTTTTTAAGCTCTCAACCATAGCCTTATGTTCTTTAACTTTTTTTTGTTGAGGTCTTATTAGGAAAAAATAAAATATAACAAAAATTAGTATTAACGGTATAAATTGGCCTATTCCTGAACTTTCCATAAAACTCCTTGATTAAAATTGAACTTTTATACCATCTATGGGATTAAAACAACTTTATTTAAGTGAAATTTTTTCCAAATTGTTCATATAGGGTTTAAGTACTTTTGGAATAGTTACAGAGCCGTCCTTTTGCTGATAATTTTCTAAAATAGCAATAAGAGTTCGACCAACTGCTAAACCACTTCCATTTAAAGTACCTGCGAATAAAGTTTCTTTTTTTTCATTTTTGTATCTAGTTTTCATTCTAACAGCTTGAAAAGTTGAACATGAAGAACAAGATGAAATTTCTCTATATTTATTCTCAGACGGGAGCCAAACTTCAATATCATAAGTTTTTTCAGCACTAAAACCCATATCACCAGTACATAAAATCATTTTTCTATAAGGTAGTTCAAGAAGATCTAAAATACCAGTTGCACAATTAGTCATTCTTTCAAGTTCTTCTAAACACTTTTCTTGTTCAACGATACTAACCATTTCAACTTTATAGAACTGATGCTGTCTAATCATTCCTTTGGTATCTTTGCCATAACTACCTGCTTCTTTTCTAAAACAAGGAGTTGAGGCAACAAATCTCATAGGTAAAGATTTTAAATCTAAAATTTTATCTTTAACAATATTAGTTAAGATTACTTCTGCGGTTGGTATCAAAAATTTCCTGTCAGTTCCATCTTCAAGTTTAACCTCAAATTGATCATTTTCGAATTTGGGGAGTTGGCCAGTACCAAACATTGTATTTTCAGAAGCTAATAATGGTGGTGAAATTTCTTCATAACCATTTTTTAAAATATGAGTATCCAACATAAAATTTGAAAGAGCTCTTTCCAATAAAGCTAATTTATTTTTAACAAAAACAAATCTTGAACCGGTAGTTTTGGTTGCTAAATCAAAATCAAGCATTCCTAAACTTTCACCTATTTCGTAATGAGATTTAGGTTTAAAATCAAATTTAGGTAAATTTCCAGATTTATTTATTTCAACATTGTTTTTTTCATCACTACCAATAGGAACATCGTTATGAGGTATATTAGGTATATTGGATAAAATTTTTTCTAAATTATCTTTGACTATTTTTTGTTGATCATTGATTTTTTCTAATGTTGATGAAATTTCTTTTGATTTTTCAAATAAAGATTTGTCTTTAGATCTTGAAATATCTTTTTTCTCTTTTTCTAAAGTTTCTTTTTTTTGAATGAGATCTCTATTTTTTTCATCTAAATCTCTAATCTTGTTAAAATCTAAATTTACAGATCTTTTTTCAAGTTCATTCTTAAATTTTTCAAAATTTTTTCTAATTTCTTTTAAATTATGCATCGGGGTTTTTTAAATTTTTGTTTTCTATAAATTTTACCGAAAATATTGATAATTCATATAAAATTAATAGTGGAATAGCCAAACCTATTTGTGTGATAGGATCTGGTGGAGTTAACAGGGCGGCAGCTGCAAATATAATTACAACTACATATTTTCTTCTTTTTTTTAAAAATTCAGAGTCAACAACGCCTACTCTTGCTAGCAAACTTAAAACTACTGGTAATTGAAAACTTATTCCAAAAGCAAAAATAAGTTTCATAACTAACGATAAATATTCATTTACTTTTGCTTCAAGTTGAATAGGTAAATTTGTTGATAATCCTGTACTTTCAAATGATAAAAAAAATTTTATCGCTAAAGGCATAATTAAATAATAAACCAACATACCTCCTAAAAAAAATAATATTGGTGTTAAAACCAAATAAGGTAATATTGCAATCTTCTCATGTTTGTAAAGACCAGGAGCTATAAATTTCCATATTTGCATTAGAATAAAAGGACAAGTTACAAAAAAAGCAGTAAAAAAAGAAACTTTCAAGTAGGTTAAGAATGTTTCTTGTAATGCCGTAAAAATTAATCTTCTATCACTTCCATCATCTTTGACAGCCTTGGCAAATGGTTCAACTAAAAAACCATATAAATTTTCTGCAAAAAAATAACACGCTATAAAAAAAATTAGTAAAAATACAAAACTATGAATTAATCTTTTTCTTAATTCTGCTAGATGACTAATAAAGCCAACATCCTTTTCATCATGACTCATCTTTTTTATCTTCTTTTTTTTCTATCTGGTTGTCATCAATATCAATATTAGAAACTTCATCTTGAATATTGTTGATATATTTTTTTGCAGTTCCAATCCAAGAGCCAACTTTTTTTAGCATAACAGGGAAATCTTTTGGTCCAAGAACAATAATAGCTATAGCAACTACAATTAAAATCTCAAACCAACCAATAGTAGGCATGTGATTTAATCTTTATTGTTTGTGTCTTGATTTTCGTCAGAAATATTTTTAGGATCAGTATCATCAGTGACATCTGACGCCATACCTTTTTTAAAACTCTTAATACCTTTAGCTACATCACCCATTAAACTAGATATTTTTCCTCTACCAAATAGCAATACAACAAGTATTACTACAATTGCTATTTGCCAAATTCCAATGCTCATAAAATTGTTATAACCTTTTTATTTGTAATTTTAAAGTATCTTTTTTTCAATTAATTTGATTTTACAAACTATTTATTATCTTCTTTATCAAGTGTGCTACTCAGCATTTCATCAATATTTGAGTAAATGTCCTCTTTTTTATCATCTTGTTTTTCTTTATAAAATTTTCCTGTTCCAAAAATTGCATTATCAATGTTTGTACTGTCAATTAAGCCAGCCGCTCCTAATTCATCTACCGTTGGTAAGTCAGATAATTTTTGAAGATTAAAATGACTTAGAAAATCTTCAGTTGTAACATATTGAATAGGTTTGCCTGGAACATCTTTTCTACCACCAGGTTTAACCCAATTAAGTTCCATTAATATTTCAAGAGTATTTGTTCCAAAAGCGACACCCCGTATTTCTTCGATTTCAGCTCTTGTAACTGGTTGGTGATATACAATAATCGCTAATGTTTCAATTGCTGCTCTTGATAATTTTTTCTCAACAGTTTTTTCTTGTGTCATCAAATTTGATAGATTTGGTGAAGTTCTAAATGACCATTTTTTCGAAATACATACTAGGTTAATGCCACGCTCTGAATATTCAGATTGTAATTTTAATAAAGTCTTTTCAACATCAGTTTTTTTAGAAATTTTACTTTCAATAGTATAAATATCCAATGGTTCTGCTGCAGCAAAAACTATTGCTTCAATTTCTTTTTCAACAGATGATAATTTAGAGGGAAAATTAATAACATTATCTTTTTTTTTTATTTTTTTTTTAATCATTTATTTTCTCTTATATAAATATCTTCAAAAAGATCTTTTTGTTTAATTTTAAGAGTACCTTCTTTTACTAGCTCTAAAGAGCCAGCAAATATGCCAGCCTTACCTGTTCTTTTATATTTTGACTCTTTTTTGAAATTATTCGGTATAAAATCCTCTAAATTTTTCCAATCCATTATTTTACCAAAAAATTCTTTAATCGTTTTAATACCCTCTTCTGTGGTAAATACTGGTAATTTAGGAATATTCATTTTTTGAAAATCTTTTGTCATAATTATTGTTGAATATGTTTTTAATAACTCAAATAAGCTTAAGTTATATTCGCTATTATAAATAGGTCTAATGCCAGATTTGCTTCCTCTAGTTCTTATTTCTCTGCCCAGTCTTTTTCTTTTAAGCATTTGTTCTGACAATAATCGAATTAATTCCAATTTTTTTAATTGTAATTTTAGTTTTTCAGCTACTTCTTGAACTTTAAATTCTTCTTCTGGGGTTCCTGGTAACAATAATTTAGATTTTAAATAGGCTAACCAAGTAGCCATTAGTAAATATTCAGACGCAACATCTAAATTTAAATCTTTTTCTTTTGTTATGAAGTCATGAAACTGATCAGCTAATTTAGTAATGGAAATATCTTCTAAGTTAACCTTTTGAGCTTTTGCTAGATCAAGCAAAACATCTAAAGAACCATTGTAATTTTCTATGTCAACTTTGAATAAAGAAGAATCATTTTCTATCATTTTATAATACTAACTTAAAATTTTATAAAATTGTGATGTTTTTTTTAAAATAAATTTATTAATTAAAGGTGAGTTTTTTCCAATTATTTCCATTTCTCTTAAATTTCCATTACAATGAAGAGCTAAATTACAACCTGCATTAAATGCATTAATAGTATTATCTTTAATATTTCCTTTTAAACTTTTCATCGATAAATCATCTGAAATTAAAATATTTTTAAAGCCAATTTGGTTTCTAATTAACTTAATAATTTTTTTTGAATGTGTAACGGTATTATTGGGATCTAATTTATTAAAAATAACGTGAGCAGTCATTGCAAAAAAAGTTTTTTTATTTTTAAATGCAGAAAAATCATTTTTTATTAGAAAATTCTTTTTTTTATTAATCACTGGAGTGAAATGATGGCTGTCTACTTTAGCTAAACCGTGACCTGGTATATGCTTTATCATAGTCCCAATTCCATTTTTTTTGAAAAATTCAATACAATAATCTCCAATCTTTGACACAATTATAGGATCTTTAGAAAAAGATCTATCTCCAATAATATTGGAGGCTCCTTTAAATCTTAAATCAAGAACAGGAACAGTATTAATATTTACTCCAATTGACTTTAGTAAATAGGAGGTCTTATCAATAAATAATTTGTAAAATGAAATAAACTCTTTTTTATTGTGAATAAATTTACTTCCAAAAAATTCAGAGGTTAAATTATCAAAAGAAATTATATTCTTTAATCTATTTACCCTACCACCTTCCTGGTCAATCAATATTGGAAAATTCTTATCATTGTAAATTTTTTTAATTGAAGAGGTTAATTTTAAAGTTTGTTTAATATTTTTAATATTTCTAGTAAATAAAATAATACCCCAGGGCTTATAATTATTTAGAAATAGTTTTTCTTTTTTAGAAAGTTTTGTTGATTTTATACCAACAATAAATGCTCGACGATTATTCATTTGACTCTATCAACTTCCAAAAGTTAAATTTTTTCTTTTTTTTATTGTTTGAATCTTCAACGTAATCTATTACATTTTTTGTGTCATTTTCTAAAAGTGGTAAATTTTTAACATAAATATTAATTTTTTCATCGATTGTGGTTAAAGACCTAAATGAATTCTTTTTATTAATATCAGAAAAATAATATCTGCCTGTTAAAAATAAAAATAATAAAATGATAGATACAAATATTAAGTATTTTATTTCTTTAAACATTACATTTTTTCAGGAACTGAAACGCCTACTATATCCATCCCAGCCTTTATTACATTGGAAATAGCCTTTAAAAAAATTAATTTATCATCTGTAATTTTCTTATTTTCATTAATAAATCTTTTGTCAGGATTTTCTTTTCCTAAGCTCCAATAGGAATGAAAGAGAGATGATAGTTCATATAAATAAGTAGGTATTCTATGAGGTTCCAGTTTATTGCTTGCTGCATCAATACATTTTGGCCATTCAGATATTTTTTTAAGAATATTAATTTCATCATCTGTATATTGAAAATCATATTGATTTATCTTAATTTCAGATTTTATATCTTTTTCAAGATGCCTAAATACTGATGCTATTCTGGCATAACTGTACTGAACATAGTAAAGAGGATTGTCTTTTGATTTTTCTATGACATTATCAAAATCAAAATCAAGCTCAACATCACTACTTCTATTTAACATAATAAATCTAGTTGCGTCCTTTCCTACTTCTTTAATTAGATCCTCTACAGTTATGTAGTCTCCTTTTCTTTTAGACATTTTAAAAGGTTTTTTATCTTTAATAAGTTTTACAAGTTGACTAACTTTGCAAATCAACTTCCCTTTTGAACTTGATAAAGCATCAACTGATGATGAAATTCTTTTAATGTATCCAGCATGATCAGCGCCTAGAATGTTAATTAGATGATCAAATTTTCTATCTAATTTATTTTTATGATAAGCAACATCACTTGCAAAATATGTCCAAGAACCATCTAATTTTTGTAAGGCTCGGTCTTTATCATCACCAAAATCAGTAGATCTAAAAAGTAATTGTTCACGTTCTACCCAATTGTTGTTATCCTCACCAGCTGGTGCCTTAATCTTTCCTTTATATACAAATTTGTTTTGTTCTAAAAAATCAATAACTTTTTCAACTTCCTGATTTTTTACTAATTCTTTTTCACTAACAAAGTTATCGTGATTGATGCCCAGACTATTTAGATTTTTTTTAATTAACTTTAAAGCTTCATCGATTGATAAAGTTGTTAATATATTAGAAATTTTATCAAAATCTTTAAAATCAACATTTTTATTTGAATTTATAATATTTTTAGCAAAATCTATAAGGTAATCTCCTGGATATAAATCTTCATTATCTTGAGGAAATTTTTCATTAAATAGAATTTCTCTTATTCTAAAATATACAGATTTTGTAAAATTTATAATTTGATTGCCATAATCATTTACATAATATTCTTTGGTAACTTTATGCTTATTAAATAACAAAACATTTGCAATTACATCACCTAAAATAGCTCCTCTACAATGTCCAACATGTAGTGGGCCTGTTGGATTAGCTGAAACAAACTCAACTAAATAATTTTTCTTTTTCTCATTCGTGTTTATTCCGAAAACTTTAGAATTATTAATTATTTCTTTAACAAAGTTTGTCCAAAAAATTGGTTTAAACTTGATATTTATAAAACCTGGTTTAACTATTGAAATATCTTGAATCAGCTCATCATTTTTTTTTAAGGCATCAGCTAGACCTGATGCTAAATCAATTGGAGATTTATTATTAATTTTAGATAAGACCATCGCAACATTTGTTGAAATATCACTATTAAATTTTGAAGGAGGTATTTCGGCTGTAATACCTTCCATCTTATCTGGTAAAATTAAATCTCCTTTTTTAGATTGATTTAATAACACTTCATTTATCTTTTCTAGATATAGATCAAAAATATTCATTTAATACTATTATTAAGGTTAATAGCATAACGATCTGTCATTCCTGATATAAAGTCTGAAATAGCTCTATGCTTATCTTTAATTAATTGTTCTTTTGAAATAAATTTTTTTGGATTTTTTTTTATCTTATAGAATAGTTTTCTTATAATTGATTTACCTTTATTGTTTTTAGCTAAAACATTTTTATTATTATACATTTTTGTTTTTAGAAAATGTTTTATTTCATTTTCTGAATTTTTGATTTTATCAGAAAATTCAACCATTAAAGAATTTGTTTTATCAATGTCTTTAAATGAATTAATTTTGTTATAATCTAAATTATTTTTTGTGTTAGTTATTAAATCTTTAATCATAAAATCTATAGAGTCTCTTATAATTTGATACGTAATTATTTTATAGTTATGTTTGTTTATCTTTTTCTTATATTTTTTGTAAATATCTTTAAAAAAATTTATTTCAATTAACTCTTCTAATTTAAATAAATTTGCTTTAATTCCATCTTGGATATCGTGATTATTATAAGCTATATCATCTGAGATTGCAGATATTTGTGCTTCTAATGATGGGTATGTGTAAAAATTAATCATATTTTTAAAATTTTTAGTACCTACTAAATTATTAACTAATTTCAAATCATTCACAGGGCCATTATGTTTAAGTAGTCCCTCTATTGTTTCTATTGAAAGATTTAACCCATTAAACTTTATATATTTATTTTCTAAAAACATAATAATTCTTAATGTTTGTAAATTGTGATCAAAACCACCATAGTCATACATACATTCATTTAATGCATCCTCACCTGCATGCCCAAAAGGTGTGTGTCCTAAATCGTGAGCAAGACTCAAGGTTTCAGCTAAATCTTCATTGAGATTAAGATATCTAGCTATAGATCTTGCTATTTGAGCAACTTCAATTGAATGTGTTATTCTTGTTCGATAGTGGTCTCCCTCTGTATTTACAAAGACTTGGGTTTTATGTTTCAATCTTCGGAATGAAGCACTGTGTATAATTCTATCTCTATCTCTTTGAAAAGGAGTTCTATATTTAGATATAGATTCTCTAAAAATTCTACCTTTGCTTTTAAATAAACCTATCTTTGAGTATTTTTTCATCCTTTAAAATTAAAAATTAAGTACTATATTAGTATTACCAGTGATCAATAATGATAAAAGAAATTAAATTTACTGATAAAGCACTAAAACAGATCAATAATCTATTAGCTAAAAAAGATAAAGGCTCTTTTTTTAGAATCGCTATCAAAGGTGGCGGTTGTTCAGGGTTTCAATATGAATTTACTTTTGATAAATCAAAAGCAGATGATGATTTGAACTTTCAAAACATTCTTATTGATAAAGCTTCTGCAGATCTCTTAAAAGGATCTGAAGTTGATTATGCTTCAGAATTAATAGGTGAACAGTTTAAAATAACTAATCCACAAACCAAATCTTCTTGTGGTTGTGGCGTTTCCTTCTCACTTTAATGCTCATCTCATCTTGGAATGTAAATTCAGTACGGGCTCGTATTGAAAATATTAAAAGTTATCTTTTAAAATATAAGCCAGATATATTAATGATGCAGGAAATTAAAACAGAAGATGTAAATTTTCCTTATGATGATTTTTCTGCAATGGATTATGAAAGTCATGTATTTGGTCAAAAAAGCTATAATGGTGTTGCTATTATTTCAAAAGGAAAATTAAAAAATATTAAAACTGATTTAATTAAAGATAAACTCAAACAATCAAGGATTATTTCTGCTGAAGTTGAATATAAAAAAAAGGTTATTCAATTAATCAACATTTATACTCCTAATGGAAACCCAGTAGACACTGAAAAATATGATTATAAGAAAAATTGGCTTGATCAACTAATCAAACAATTAAAGACCTTGTCTAAAAAAAATTCCAACATCATTCTTGCGGGTGATTTTAATGTAATTCCAGCTGCTGAAGATGTTTATAATGTTAAAAATTTTGAAGATGATGCTTTATACAGACTAGAAATAAGAAAAAAATTTAGAGAGATGCTTAATTTAGGATTTAGCGATGTCTATAGACACTTTAACGAAACAAAAGAAGGCTACACATTTTGGGATTATATGAGAGGTGCTTGGCAAAAAAATAATGGGATGAGAATAGATCATTTTTTGGTTTCAAATTCTTTAATTGATCAAATCAAATCAATAAATATTAATAAAGACCCAAGGGGAAGAGAGAAACCCTCTGACCACACTCCAATTGAAATACAATTAGCTTAATGATTTTATTTTATTAACTAGTTCCTCATTTATATTGCGAGGACCTTTGTCTTGCCTGTTTTTATGTCTTCTTTCACCAGGCAATCTAACTTCACCCATTGATTTCATTTTATCAAAGAATTCATCTGCATGTTTTTGCCAATTCGTTCCTGCAGTTTTATCTGGTGAAATTGCTAAAATAAATTCACCTCCACTTGGTGGGCCACCGTCGTTATTATCTTTAGCAGCTGTTTCAAAACTAAAATTATCACCAACTAATGCACCAGCCATCAATTCAACCATCATTGCTATTGCTGACCCCTTATAACCACCAAAAGGTAACAGCACACCACCATCTGCTATTTCAGCTGGATCGGTTGTTTCTTTACCTTCTTTAGTTAAGCCAGTTCCTAAAGGAACTTTGTGCCCTTCTCTTTTAGCAACTTGAACTTCTCCCATTGCCATTGATGCTGTTGCCATATCATAAACCACTGGAGTTTTTCCAGGCCTAGGCCATGCAAATGAAATTGGGTTAGTTCCAAATAATGGTTTA
>Ga0209425_10003704_pt1 | contig 16014 bp, 17 predicted proteins | sample COG_05_FD_184749 | JGI IMG/M metagenome (GOLD analysis project Ga0209425, IMG submission 184749) | Pelagic Microbial community sample from North Sea - COGITO 998_met_05 (SPAdes) (version 2) | ecosystem: Environmental > Aquatic > Marine > Neritic zone/Coastal water | place: Helgoland, sampling...
AACTTAATAAAACTAAAGCATTAACTTTTTTTAGAAAAAATTTAAAAGAAACCAAAGAACACAATATGATTGTAGATATGGAAAGAAGTGATTTATCTAAAGTTTGTGAGGCAGGAACTGTTAAAATACTTAAAAAGAAAATCGTTGAGGAATATAAAGACCTGTATCACTACGTTAGTCTAATAGGTGGTAAGATTAAAAAAAACATTTCTTCTTTGGATATAATAAAAGCAATGATGCCAGGGGGCTCAGTAATAGGCTGTCCTAAGATAAGCACACTTAATTTGCTTAATAATCAAGAAAAAGAAAACAGAAATATTTACACTGGTAGCTTTGGTTATATTAAGTTTAACGGAGATATGAGGTTTAATATAATTATTAGATCGATCTTAAACTATAAAAATCGATCTGAGGTATCTGTTGCATCTGGTGTAGTAATTGACAGTAACGCTAAACATGAATTTAATGAAAACTATATTAAAGCAAAAGCTTTAATGGATCTTTATAAATGATTTATATTATTGATCATAAAGACTCATTTACTTACAATGTAGTCCACCAATTTCAAAAATTTGATAATGTAGTATGTGACAATTATAATGAGATTAATGAAAAAAAAATAAAAAAAGCAAACGTAATCGTTTTATCACCAGGCCCAGGTGCCCCAAAAAATTATCCAATTACTTCACGTATTTATAAAAAGTTTAAGGGTAAAAAAAAAATTATTGGTATATGTCTAGGTTTTCAGCAAATTTTATATTGTGAAAAAGGTAAAATAATTGAACAAAATAAAATTTATCATGGCTTTCAATCTCAAATAAAAGTTACCAGCAAAAACTCATTATTTAGAAAAAATCGCAATTTTCGTGTTGGAAGATATCATTCCTTAAAATTAAAAGAACCCTTTGATGCAAAAAATTTTGAAATTACAATGAGGTGTGTTATTTCAAATACAGCGATGACAATAGAAAATGATAAAGAAAAAATATATGGCTTTCAATTTCACCCAGAATCTTTTTTAACTGAAAATGGTAACTTACTTATTAAAAAAATCTTATCAGCATAAAACACTCAAAGAAGTCAATTTTAAAGATCTTTGGGGAGACAAAGGTGTGTTTACCACAATGCGGATTTTAGGAAAACCAGCTAAGATAATTTTTTTTAAAAAACATATCAAAAATCTAATCAAATCATTAAAAGTTTATAAATTGAATAAGGCTAACCTTAAAAATAATATTCTTAGATTAATCAAAATAAATGTAGATAAAAATAAATTTTATAATCACCTACTTAGAATTGCTGTTAATAAAAATATAATTTCAGTTTCTTTAAGAAGCAGAAAAACCCCTAAGTTAAAATTTAATCTAAAATTAATAAATTATAAAAGAATTGACCCTGAGCTTAAAAACTTAAAATATAAATTAATAATTAAATATTTATCAAAAATGGACAATACAACTTCAGATATTGGTTTATGTTTCAAAAAAAAAATATTAGAAAGTGGAACTTCTAATATATTTTTTATAAAAAAAGATAAGATATACTCTCCTTCAAAAAATATTTATAAAGGTGTTACTTATAATTTTTTTAAAAAAAAATTAGGCAAGATTTATAGTAAAGAAATTTTATTAAATTCTTTGGCTGATTATGATGAAATTTTACTTATAGGTTCAGGAAAAGCTGTCACTTCCATTGAAACCATCAGAGAAATTAAATGGAAAAGAAAAAGTTTAAAATATTATAGAATACTTTTAAATTTATATAAAAAAGAAATTTTTAATAGTCCAATTTATAGATAGAGCTTAATTATGAGAAATCCCAATGACCCATGTTTATTCTGTAATATTAAAGAGAGTGGTTTAGCTGATGAAAACATACTAGCTTATGCAAGTTATGATACTTATCCAGTTTCTGACCTTCATTGTCTAATTATTCCAAAGCGTCATGTTAAAGATTATTTTGAACTATCTAACGATGAAGTTTTAGCCTGTAATGATCTTGTAAAAAAAATTAAAGAAAAAATTCTATTAAAAGATCCTTTAGTCAAAGGTTTTAATGTTGGAACAAATGTAGGAAAATTTGCAGGACAATCAGTTTTCCATTGTCACATTCATTTGATTCCAAGGCGGGAAGGAGACGTTGAAAATCCTCAAGGTGGTGTGAGGTCAGTTATTCCTCTAAAACAACATTATAAACGTAAATCTTAGGTTGTAATTTAAGGACAAAGTAACCAATATATTACAGTTGATCTATCATTTTAACTATATTAGAAACATTTGAAATAATTTAAGATTCTATTAAAAAGGGTAAATAATATGTTTTCCGTTAATCCATATTCTGTACTTTCAGAAACTGTACCTTCATCTCTTATTCAAGGTTTTGTATTGCTTATGTTGGCATTAATATTTTTTGGTACTGTTATCCAAATGATCCATCACAAAAATATCACTTACTTCTTTAATAACGCAAAAAAAGCAAAATTATCAGCTGAAAGAGATCTTGGGGCAGGTGAAAAAGCTGCAATAATTGCAAAAACAGTAGTTCATGATATTGCAACTACTGCTGAACTTGGAGCTGGCAAAAGAAGAGTTGCTCATGTTTTAGGTATGTGGGGTACTATCTTATTTTGGGTAGCTTCAGTGATAATGATTTTTTGCTACACATCTAGTGAGGCAATTACCCCAACAATTTGGCCGATGATGTGGCACATAGGTGCAATAATGACGTGTGTTGGTGGTTATTGGTTTTGGTTATTTTTAAGAGTGGATGTGTTGGCAGAAGCACACCCTTGGTACAGAATTATTAAAGCTGACTTATTTGTTCTGACACTTTTAGCTTGCGCAACTTTTGGGTTAGCGTGGTCTTATACTCAATCTTTAAATTTAGAAAATAGATGGGATGATAAAGTTTATTTAGTTTTATACATTATATCTAATGTCGCTTTATTTGGTGGAGTATATTGGTCAAAATTTGCTCATATGTTTTATAAACCCGGTGCAGCAATACAAAAGAATTTAGCAGAAGCCGATGGATCTAGAGATAATCTACCCCCTTTAGCTGATGCTCCAAAACAGTTTGGGTTAGGAATTAAAAGAGAACAACCAAAACACTATTAATATGATAATTTTAAAAAAGGAGAAAAAATAATATGTCAACATTTGTATACATGACGAGATGCGATGGCTGTGGTCATTGTGTAGATATTTGTCCATCAGATATTATGCACATTGATGAGAATATAAGACGAGCAAAAAATATTGAACCTAATTTTTGCTGGGAATGTTATTCATGTGTAAAAGCCTGTCCAAATCATGCAATAGATGTAAGAGGTTATGCAGACTTTGCTCCTATGGGTCACAGTGTAAGAGTTAGACGAGAAGAGGAAAAAGGAACAATTTCTTGGAAAATTAAATTTAGAAATGGAACAACAAAAGATTTTGTTTCACCAATTACAACAAAACCATGGGGAAAATTTATTCCTAAATTGGCGGAGGGTGATAAACCAAATCAAGGTGAAATTAATTCTCAAAGACTTTATACTGAGCCACAAGGTTTAAATATTGATGGTGAATTGCCTTCTGTACCAAAAGATTCATTTAAAAAAGGAGTTTATTACTAATGGCTAAGCATAAAACACATTACGAGGATTGTGATGTTTTGGTTGTTGGTGGAGGAATGGCTGGTACAGGTGCAACCTTTGAGGCAAGGCATTGGGGTAGAGATTTAAAAATTATCTGTGTTGAAAAAGCAAATATAGACAGAAGTGGAGCAGTTGCTCAAGGACTTTACGCAATTAACTGTTATATGGGAATGCAATGGGGTGAAAATCAACCTGAAGACCATGTAAGATATGCGCGTAATGATTTGATGGGAATGGTTAGAGAAGACTTAGGATATGATATGGCTCGTCACGTAGACTCAACAGTTCATATGTTTGATGAGTGGGGGTTACCAATGATGAAGAATGAAAAAACAGGCCGTTATCTTAGAGAAGGTAAATGGCAAATTATGATTCATGGTGAAAGCTATAAGCCAATAGTTGCAGAAGCTGCAAAAAAGTCAGCTGACAAAATTTATAATAGAATAATGATCACACATCTTTTAATGGATGAAGAAAAAGAAAATAGAATTGGTGGTGCAGTAGGATTTAATATGCGAACTGGTGATTTTCATGTTTTCAGAGCAAAAACTGTAATTGTTGCAGCAGGTGGAGCATCTCATATTTTTAAACCAAGAGCAGTTGGTGAAGGAATGGGAAGAACTTGGTATGCACCTTGGAGTAATGGTTCTGCTTATGCATTACCTATAGCAGTTGGAGCAAAAATGACACAAATGGAAAATCGTATTGTGTTATGTAGATTTAAAGATGGTTATGGTCCAGTTGGAGCTTATTTTTTACATCTTAAAACTTATACTCAAAATGCTAATGGAGAAAATTATGAGAAGAAATGGTATGACCAAACTAAAGAATTAGTTGGTGAATACATAGATCACCATCCAACTCCAACCTGTTTAAGAAATCATGCATTTATTCAAGAAACTATGGCTGGTGGAGGACCAATTCAAATGGTTACTACTGAGGCTTTCCAAGATCCTCATTTAGAGACTGTTGGCTGGGAGAATTTTTTAGGTATGACTGTTGGTCAAGCTGTAGTTTGGGCTTCTCAGAATATTGATCCAAAATATACAAATCCAGAATTAACTACATCGGAACCTTATGTCATGGGCTCTCACGCTACGTGTTCAGGAGCATGGGTTAGTGGACCAGAAGATCTTTCTCCACCAGAATATTTCTGGGGTTATAATAGAATGTTAACTGTTGATGGTCTTTTTGGAGCTGGAGATACAGTAGGTGGAAGTGCACACAAATTTTCATCTGGATCTTTTACAGAGGGTCGTTTAGCTGCAAAAGCTGCTGTTAAATATATTCAAGATCAAAAAGCAGATGGCATTAAGGTTACAGACAAACAGTGTGAAGATTTTAAAGAAGCTATATTTAAACCTTTAGAAACATACCAGGTTGCTCAAAATGAAATTACTGGTGGTACAGTTTCACCAAGCTATATATCACCAATTCAAGGACTACAGCGTCTTCAAAGGATTATGGATGAGTATGTTGGTGGAATTGCAACAAACTATATGACAAATGGCAATATGCTTAAAAGAGGTTTAGAGTTATTAGCATGGCTTGAAGAAGACCTAGAAAAAGTTGGAGCCGAAGATTTGCACCAACTTATGAGAGCTTGGGAGTTAAAACATAGAGCTTTAACTTCTCAGTGTGTAACAGAACACACAATGTTTAGAGAAGAAACTAGATGGCCAGGTTATTATTATAGAGGTGACCATATGAAGCTAGATGATGATAATTGGCACTGTCTAACTGTTTCTAGACGTGATCCAAAAACTGGTAAATTTGCAATGGAAAAAGTTCCGGTTTACCATATAGTTGATGAAAACGAGAAGAAAAAAGCCTCTTAAAATAGCTCAATTAACTAATGAATCTTTTAGAAAAATCAGACGATGAGATTATAGCAATCGCAAATCCTATCTGGGATAATCTTGTTAAATGCTCAAACATGAAAGATTATGGTGGTTTTACTAAAGATTTTGGAACTCAGATGCTTTTTGGTGCCAATGAGGTCGAACTTGGAAAGCAATGGTCTAACAATAAACTTTTAACTAGCCTAGCGGAAGATTATGAAGCATTTGGCTGTCTTAGAAGAGGAAAGAATATTACCGTATTATTTAAGCAAAAAAGTAAAGAGATAGAAGGTGAGTTTTTAGGTAGGCTTGTTCTTGGAGTAGAGGGTGAAGAGGTTAAAGTTTTTGGAGCAACAATTTATTAAGAGACAAGAAAGTTAGCTCTAAAATATTTTTCTTAATAGTAAATAACTATTTGACAATTACTAACGTCGTGTTAATTACAACAAATAGTGCCTGATTATATTAAAAAACTCCCTTCTGAAATTAAAAAAAATAAATTAAAAACTGGTATTTTTTTAGGATTATCTGCCTATTGGGGTTTAATTCTTGTAGGAACTTTAATAACTTTTAACTAAAATTAATACATTCCTAATTTTTCATTTAAAAATATTACAAAATAATGTAGTTAAAAATTGTGGATTTTATAAAAAAAGCATTAGTTATTACAACTATAGCCTCTAGTAAACATCCCATATTACAAAAATTTGCAAAGATTTCTTTAAAACAAAATATCGATTTTATTATTATAGGAGATAAAAAAAGTCCCTCTAAATTTACACTTAAAGGAGCTAATTATTTTTCTTTACAAAAACAGAAATCTTTAAAGCTTAAACTATCTAAAATCTTGCCCACAAATCATTATTCAAGAAAAAACTTAGGATATTTGATAGCAATGATAAAAAACCCTGAAACGATCATTGAGACAGATGATGATAATATTCCATTAAAAAATTTTTTTTCAAAAAAAACAACAACAAAACAAAATTCTTACATTTCAAAGAATGCAGGGTGGGTTAATGTTTATAAATTTTTTACCAAAAAAAATATATGGCCTAGAGGATTTGCATTAGAAAAACTACAAACTCCACTTACAAAACAATTAAAATTTTCAAAAGTTATATCTCCAATTCAGCAAGGGCTTGCTGATAAGAATCCAGATGTAGATGCAATTTATAGACTTACAAATAAATTGCCAATTAAGTTTAATTTATCTAAGAATATTTCGTTAGGAAAAGGATCAATTTGCCCATTTAACAGTCAAAATACAAGCTGGCTTAGAGATGCCTATCCTCTTATGTATTTACCTTCATATTGTAGTTTTAGAATGACAGATATTTGGAGATCATTCATAGCTCAAAGAGTGGCATGGGCCTGTGGCTGGAGTATATTGTTTCACAACAGTACAGTCGTCCAAGAAAGAAATGAACATAATTTAATGAGAGATTTTGAAGAAGAAATTTCTGGATATAATAATAACTTAAGGATAATGAACAACCTAATGAAATTAAAACTTAAATCTGGTATTAAAAATATAAAAAATAATATGATTTTATGTTACAAAGAATTAATTCTTATGAATCTTATAGATAAAAAAGAGTTAAAATTACTAAATGCTTGGTTTTTAGATTTAAAACAAGTCTTAAAAAAATAATGGATGTTTTTTTACCTATCGCTGAAGTCTCAGTAAACATAGTTGCAATTTTTTCATTGAGTGCTGTAGTTGGAATTCTTTCTGGTTTATTCGGTGTAGGTGGTGGTTTTTTAATGACCCCTTTTTTAATTTTTTTAGGCGTCCCTCCAACATATGCTGTAGCAAATGAAGCAAATAATATTTTAGCTACATCTGTATCTGGTTCAACTACTCATTGGTTAAAAGATACTCTTGATTATAAAATGGGCTTTATGATCGTGGTAGGAGGAATAATTGGAACTTTAATTGGTATTTGGACCTTTACTTACTTTAAAGGAATTGGAAAAATTGATATCGTCATTTCTTTAGCCTACATGTATATTCTTGCAATCATTGGTACTGCTATGCTTGTAGAGGGTCTGGGTGAAATTGATAAAGCCAGAAAAAAAATTATTACTAAAAAAAAGCTACATGTTCATTATTGGATACATGGTCTACCATTAAGAATGCGTTTTCAAAAATCAAAACTATATGAAAGTGCATTCACTCCAATTATTATTGGATTAATTGTTGGTTTTATCGCTGCAATAATGGGAATTGGAGGGGCTTTTATTCTAGTTCCAGCGATGATTTATATAATTGGAATGCCAACAAGATTAATTCCCGGAACTTCATTGTTTGTTACTATTTTTGTAAGTGTAATTGTAACTTTTTTACACGCCTTTAATTATGGATCGATTGATTTAATTTTAGTATTTATGCTTATTACAGGATCAATTATTGGAGTTCAGTGTGGTCAAAAATTAGGTGAGTCTGTTGACAGCACTGGTTTAAAAACTCTTCTTGCTGTTCTACTTTTATTAGTTGGGATAGCTATTGCTTATGACACCTTTTTTGCAGATCATTCTTCTCAAGAAATAATTAAAATAGATGTTAATAATTTAAACCCATTATCAATGTTTATAAAAAAGCTTTCTAATGAAGTACCAATTTTATACGGATTATTTTCAATTGTATTTGCTGTTTCTTTAGGTGTAGCCGCTGCTTTTATAAGAAGATTTTTTTCCAATTTAAGAAAAAATTATTTCAAAAAAACTGCTAAATAAGATTTCTTGCAAAAAACTCAATAGTTAAGAGACTTACTACACCAACAGTCGCCATTCCTAAAAACCCAACTATAAAAGGTTTATATCCCATACTTTTGATATCCATTAGATTTGTCGATAGTCCAATTGCAGCCATAGCCATTGTTAAAAATATTTTAGAAGAAGACTTAATTATATTAATAGTATCTAGCCAATAATTGTTATAAACATTCGTAAAAAATTGATCACCGACATTCCTGAAGACGATCATACTCACAAATCCCAAGACAAAATATGGAAATATATTAATTATTGAATAATTTTTTTTTTTAGATTGACCTCTATTATATAAGAAAGCAAAAAGGGGGACCATAATAATCAAGAAAGTATTTCTAATAAGTTTAGTGACTGTTGCAATATTCATAGTCTCTGGACTATTAAATTGTTGGTCATAAATAAGTCCAGCAGCAGCAACTTGTGATGTTTCGTGGATAGCCGTTCCTAAAAACAATCCAATAAATAACGGCTCACTATCAAAATAAATATTTGCTAAATATGGATAAATTAACATTGATATTATTCCAAACAGAGTGATATTTGCTATGGCGTAAGATACTTCATTTTTATTTGCTTTTATAATAGGTGCAGTAGCCATTATTGCTGTTGTGCCACAGACAGTACCACCAATTGAAATCAGATAGGCCATCCTTGTAGGAATCTTAATTTTTTTTATTAAAAGCTTAATTATAATCAAGACAGATACTATACATATTATTATAAGAGGTATTGCTATTTTACCAAATTCTAAAAATTCAAATGGTTTTAATTGAATTCCCAGACAAATTATTCCAAGTTTTAATATATATTCTCTAGTAAAATCTAAGCCTTTTTGAAATGCAGTTCTAATTTGAAAGATATTTCCAAAAACAATTCCAATTAAAATTGCTATCATCGCAGTTGATATTGGACTTTTATCATAACCTAAAAGTTCTATACCAATTATATTATTGAAGCCTTGAGATAGAGTATAAAGGACAAAAGCTAGAATTATACCTGGTAAAAAGACCAAGTATTTTTTTTGTACCATAAATTATTTTTATTACTAAGCACTTCTATAAAGTTTAGTCATAACAAATTCTTTATGACCTAAAGCTTCAGCACAGGTTAATCTACCGTTTGCAACTCTCATAGTTGTTTTAATTAACTCATCTCCTGCTTGAGACATATTCATTTCTCTTGAAAGAATTTTTGAAACATCACAATCAATATGTTCTCCCATTCCCTTAACAGTTAAAGGGTTTGCAGTTAATTTTATAACTGGTTCAATTGGATTGCCAACAATATTTCCTTGTCCTGTTGGAAATAAGTGAATATTAAAACCAGCTGCTGCTTGAAGAGTAACACATTCTGCAGCTGCGGATGAAGTATCCATAAAGTACAAACCTTTTCCCTTAGTTGGTTCTTCTGCAGGTTCTAATACATCAATAAATTTACAAGAACCAATTTTTTGAAAGTTACCAAATGCTTTTTCCTCTATTGTAGTTAAGCCACCTGCAATATTCCCTGCGGTTGGTTGGCTTTCTGAAAGATCATCTGTTGCTTCTTTAAGTATGAAATCATTATAAGAGCTCCATGTTTTCATAAATTTTTCGGATGCTTCTGGTGTCGCTCCTCTTTTAGCACAGACTGTCTCTGCTCCAGTAAGTTCTGACGTTTCTCCAAAACATAAGTGAACACCCATTGGTTCTAGTTTATCCATTAAATTTCCAACTGTAGGGTTTGCAGCTAATCCAGATGTTGTATCTGACTCTCCACATTTTACTGATATCCATAAGTCACTCATTGGACATTCCTCTCTTTGTTTTTCAGAGGCCCACATTACAAATTCTTGTGCTTTTTTGGATGCCTTCATAACCGTTCCAATATCTCCAGTACGTTCAATATGAAAACCTTCAACTGGTTTTCCTGTTTTAGCTATTCCATCGACAATTTTTTTCGTCCATTTAGGTTCAATTCCAATAACTATCACGGCTGCAACATTTGGGTTACTTCCAGTTCCAATCATTGTTCTGAAGTGTAATTCTAGGTCAGCACCAAATTGAAGTCTTCCATATGAGTGAGGAAGAGCAATTGTTCCTTTGATATTATTTGCAACTGCTTCGGCACAAGCATTTGATATATCGTCTACTGGCAGAATAATTACGTGATTTCTAGTACCAGCTCTGCCATTTTCTCTTTTATAACCTAAAAAACTTTTTGGAATTTCCATATTTTTTACCACTTCTTAGTTTTTACGTTATGAACATGAACGTGTTCACCTTTTTTGATTGATTTAACTACTTTTCCAATATCATGACCATATTTCAATATAGTATCACCCTCGTTTAGGTCAACCATTGCAATTTTATGTCCTAATTGAATTTCATCTATTGATTGAATTTTAACTGTTTTATCATTTTCCATGATCCAGCAAGCACAATCTTGTTTTGGTGTAATTTTATCTATAACAACAACACCAACATTGTCTTTTTCATCATGAATTATAATATCTGTAGCCATAATTGTGTCGATTTGTTTGTTTGAAATTTTTTAAAACTTATATATTAATCTATGAGATTAACAAATTATTTATAGATTTTTTTAACAATTAAAGCAGGAAGACCCAACATTATGACTAAAATGACAACTGAGGAAGCTTTTGTAAAAGTTTTACAAATGCATGGTATAGAACATTCATTTGGAATTATTGGATCAGCTTTTATGCCTATCTCAGATATTTTTCCTGATGCTGGTATTACATTTTGGGACGTTGCTCATGAAACAAATGGTGGATTAATCGCAGATGGATATACAAGAGCCACTGGTAAAATGTCAATGGTTATTGCTCAAAATGGACCAGGTATAACTGGGTTAGTAACACCAATTAAAACTGCTTACTGGAATCACACTCCATTACTTTTAGTAACTCCTCAAGCTGCGAATAAAACTATGGGTCAAGGTGGATTCCAAGAAGTGGAACAAATGAATTTATTTAAAGATATGGTTTGTTATCAAGAAGAAGTAAGAGACCCATCAAGAATGGCAGAAGTTTTAAATAGAGTAATTGAAAAAGCAATAAGAGGCTCGGCTCCTGCACAAATAAATGTTCCAAGAGATTATTGGACTCAAGTTATAGATATAGACCTTCCTCCGATAGTAAGATTAGAAAGACAAGCAGGCGGAGTTGATGCAATAAAAAAAGCTGCAGATTTATTATCTAAAGCAAAATTTCCAGTTATTTTATCTGGAGCAGGTGTAGTTATCGGTGGAGCTATTGAAGATTGTAAAAAATTAGCAGAAAAATTAGACGCACCAGTATGCTCTGGCTATCAACATAATGATAGTTTTCCAGGGAGCCATCCACTAGCAGCAGGCCCATTAGGTTATAATGGATCAAAAGCTGGAATGGAATTAATCTCTAAAGCAGATGTTGTATTGGCACTAGGCACAAGACTTAATCCTTTTTCAACATTACCAGGATATGGAATGGACTATTGGCCAAAAGATGCAAGTATCATTCAAGTTGATATGAACTCAGACAGAATTGGTTTAACAAAAAAAGTTTCAGTTGGAATTTGTGGAGATGCAAAATTAGTTGCACAACAAATTTTAACTCAATTATCTCCTACAGCTGGAGATACCGATCGACAAAAGAGAAAAGATATAATTCATCAAACTAAATCTGCATGGCTACAAAAATTATCAAGTTTAGACCATGAAGATGATGATAAAGGCACTGTCTGGAATAAAGAAGCAAGAGAAAGAGATAAGGATAGAATGTCTCCAAGACAAGCTTGGAGAGCTATTCAAGCAGGAATGCCTGAAGATGTAATTATTTCAAGTGATATTGGAAATAATTGTGCAATTGGAAACGCATATCCAACTTTTGAAAAAGGAAGAAAATATTTAGCACCAGGATTGTTTGGCCCGTGTGGTTATGGTTTCCCTTCGATTTTGGGTGCAAAAATTGGTTGTCCAGACACTCCAGTAATTGGTTTTGCTGGTGATGGTGCATTTGGAATTAGCATGAATGAAATGAGTTCATGTGCTAGAGAAGAATGGCCAGCAATTGCAATGGTTATTTTTAGAAACTATCAATGGGGAGCTGAAAAAAGAAACACAACTCTTTGGTTCGATGATAATTTTGTAGGAACGGAATTAGACCCTGAGTTAAGCTATGCAAAAGTTGCTGATGCATGTGGCTTAAAAGGTGTAACTGTTAGAACAATGGAAGAAACAACTAACGCGATTAGGCAATCTTGTGAAGATCAAAAAAAAGGAATTACAACATTTATAGAAGTAATTCTAAACCAAGAGCTAGGAGAACCATTTAGAAGAGACGCAATGAAAAAACCTGTTAAAGTCGCGGGAATAAATAAAGAGGATATGAATAAACAGCCATCTCTTATTTAAAACTCAAAAATTTGGATAAAATAAGAAATTAGAAGCAGTTACCCTAAAGATAAGTAGTTAAAAATTTACTTAATTGATTTGTTGATTTATAAACATTAGCTGTAATGTTCATTAAATACATGGGGTTAGGAAATCCCTCAAATTATAGCCTTATTAATAAGAAAAAATGGGTGCAATAAATAAACAAATCATGAAAGATAAAATCATTCATATTTCAGAAACAGATATTTCTGGAGGTTCATCATATTATGGCTTTAGAGTTCATAAATATTTTAATAGCTTAAAAAATATAGACTCTAAAATGTATGTTTTAAAAAAATATTCTAAAGATAATACTATTAAGATATTTAAACATAAACCAAATATTAAATTTTTTAACAAAATTAATTTTTTTTTGTTAAATAAAAAAAATAGATACTCATTTTATAATTTTGGAAAATATGTAATAAAAGAAGTTTCTCAAGTTCAAGAAATTATTGATCAAAAACCAAAAGCAATTATTTTGTATAATAATTCAAATATCATACACCCAAAAATTATGAACTATCTAATATCAAAAAAAATAAAATTTTTTTTTTATTTAACAGATATGGAGTTGATTACTGGTGGATGTCATTATTATTTTGAATGTGAAAACTTTAAAAAAGAATGTAATAATTGCCCAGCAACAGGTTTTTTATTAAATAAAGTAGCCAATAAAAATCTATTAACAAAAAAAAAAAATTTAATAAATGAAAAAATAACATTTTTAGTACCAAATAAAAAAATTCGAAAAGATTTAATTTCTTCAAGTATTTTTAACAAAAAAAAACATAGTATTTTCGATTTTTATCTTTCATTAAATTTAAAAAATTATTTTGAAAGTGAAAAAAAAGATAAAAAAAAAATTATCTTTTCTTTTAGGTCAAGTTTAAATCCCAGAAAAGGACAAAAGTATTTAATTGAAGCTATAGATCAATTATCGAAAGAGAAAAAATTGTTAGAATTAATTCATTTCAATATATTGGGTGATAAGTCAATAATTAGATTATTAGATAAAAAAAAAATTAGTTATAATTTCTACTCGTCTATAAATAATGAAAAAAAACTTATCAATTTTTATAGAAATAGTGATTTTTTTATAAATCAAAGTATTCAAGATGCTGGTCCAACAATGGTTTCCGAATCTTTAGCGTGTGGTATTCCAGTTATTTCGTTTGATGTTGGAATGTCCAAAGATCTAATTAAAAATGACTTTAATGGATACTTGATCAAAGCAAAATCATCAATTTTATTAGCCAAAATATTAAGAAAATGTTTATTCATAAACAAAAAAAAAATTACAGAAATGAGAAAAAATTCAAGGAATACGGCAAAACGTTACTTGGATCTTAAAAAAAACTCACAAAATTTATTAAACATTATTAGAGATTAAAAAATGAACTATATTGAATTATTTGGTTTGTCAGCATCAGGTAAAACATATTGTAAGAACAAGATGTTTAGTAATTTAAAAAAAAAGAAAAAAAAGATATTAGACCAAAAAATAATAATAATTCAATTCTTTCTAAAAGATAAGAATATTAAATTTAAAAACTATTTAAAGTTACAACTGTTGTTATTATTTTATTCAAATTTTTCTATTTTAATTAAATCTTTTTTTAAAAGAAAAAGAACAGTAAAAAAAAGAAACAATAAAATATATTTTTCTTCTTCAAAAAAAAAATGGTATCATCAAATTTTAGATAGTGTTGGGTTAGAAATCCAATACCTTGAAATTCTAAGCATACTTGAAAAACGATTTAAAGTTAAAGATAAAAATCTTTTATATAAGATTATATTAAAAGACATATCTAAATTAAAACAAAATTCCTTATTTAAAAATAAATTAAAGAAATGGTTTTTGGAAAATGTAATTTTGATTGAAATATTAAAAAAAGAAAAAGATATTTACTGCGTGGTTGATGAAGGTATATTACATAAAATTTTTATAATGTTTGGTTTAATAAAAAATAACAGATCTTTTATAAAGAGAATTATTAAATATGTAGATAAATATGGTAATTTATACCTAGTCCAGTCTAATTTAAAAGAAATACAAAGAAGGTCTTTTGAAAGACAAAAAAAATCAAATGAATTTATCTATCAAAACTATCAACAAATTGTTAAAGAATATAATAATTTGAAAATTTTTGAGAAATTAATTAAAAATAAAATAATTTATAAAAAAATTTAAAACTAAATAAATATTATTTAAAAGAACAGTATTAAGATTAATAGAAAAGTACAATAAATTTTATGTTTGATTGTTTAAAAAAAAATAAATTTATTTATTCTTTAAATAACATAATTAAATTTATTGTTAAAATATTTTTAAATGGAAGAACAATTCACCATCCTTTTGATATTAAGATAAATCATCATCAAATAAATTACCTTGATTAAAGTTGCCATTATAGGAAAATTTGGTTATTTAGGTCACAACCTAAAAAAATATCTACAAAAACAAAAAAGTATAAATCTTAAAGTTTATTCTTTTGAAGAATTTTTTAAAATTAAGAATATTGATAGTTTTAATTATTTGATTAATACTTCAATAAGTAAAAAATTTTTAAAAAATAGATATAATAAAAATTTAGACTTTGATTTAAAAATATCTAATAGAATTTTTAATACAAATTGTAAACTTATTTTCTTAAGTACTAGAAAAGTTTATTCCAATGCCCCTAATTTAAAAGAGATAAGTAATTTAAAGCCTCAAGATTTATATAGTAAAAATAAAAATATTAGTGAAAAACAATGTTTAAAAATTTTAGATAAAAAACTAATTATTTTAAGAATATCTAATATTATTGGAGGTCAAATCAAAAATAATAGAAAAGTTCACGTAAGTTTTTTTGCAAACTATTTAAAGTTGATTAACGAAAGAAATAATTTCTTTTACGAAAACTACTATAAAGATTTTTTATCTATGAATCAGTTTTGTGTAATAATTCTTAGAATTTTAAAATCTAATCTAAGTGGTATTTATAATGTTTCTTTAGGAAAGAAAATATATATCAAAGAGCTTCTTTCTTGGTTAAATTATGCTAATAAAAATAAAGAATTTTTTATAGAATCTAAATACAAAAAGAAAAATGAAAATTTTTATTTAAACAATAATAAAATTTGTAACAAACTCAATATCAAAATTAAGAAAAGTGAATTAAAAAGATACTGTATAAAATTGAGTAAAAAAATCTTTAAAAATCGAAAGTGAAAAAAATATTAATAATTTTATTGTTTAAAAAAAATTTTACTTATTCCTCTTGTTCAATTATAAATATTGGCATAAACACTCATGAAATTCATTAATGCCCTCGTGGTGAAATTGGTAGACACAAA
>Ga0209425_10003705_pt1 | contig 16010 bp, 19 predicted proteins | sample COG_05_FD_184749 | JGI IMG/M metagenome (GOLD analysis project Ga0209425, IMG submission 184749) | Pelagic Microbial community sample from North Sea - COGITO 998_met_05 (SPAdes) (version 2) | ecosystem: Environmental > Aquatic > Marine > Neritic zone/Coastal water | place: Helgoland, sampling...
ATTAAATTCATCCTCTGGTGTAATTTTTGTTGTTTCAATGCATCTCTCTATTAAAGTTTTAATATTATCCTCATTAAGATTTGATGATGTAATACCAGATTTTTTTTTGCCAATATAAGTTTCTAAACCAATTCTTAAACTATCCGATCTATCAGACTCATCTAGTTTTCTATTTCTAAAATTAACTGTTTCTGAAATTGAATGTCCTACTACTGCTGTAGCATCTGTTGCACCTAGTTTTTTTGCTAAATCTATGCAAAAAGATGCTGTTTTTTTCAAATAATCTTGATCTTTAACCATATGATTTATAATTGAGTTCCACCAACAGTCATTTTATCTATCAAAATTGAAGGTTGAGCCACTCCTACTGGAACTCCTTGTCCTGCTTTACCACAAGTACCAATGCCTGGATCAAGCATCATATTATTACCAACTAATGAAACTTCTTTTAGAATTGATGGGCCATCTCCAATTAAAGTTGCTCCCTTAATAGGAGATCCTATTTTACCGTTTAAAATCTCGTAAGCTTCGGTGCAATTAAATACAAACTTTCCAGAAGTAATGTCAACCTGACCACCACCAAAACTCACTGCAAAAATTCCCTTGTCAACTGACTTAATCATTTCTTCTTGGGAGTACTTTCCATTTAGCATCATTGTATTTCTCATTCTTGGAAGAACAATATGTTTGTAGCTTTCCCTTCTTCCACTTCCTGTAGATCTAGTATTCATTAGTCTTGCGTTGAGACGATCTTGCATAAAATTTTTTAATATACCATTTTCAATTAAAACTGTTTTTTCTGTTGGAGTTCCTTCATCATCAATTGTTAAACTACCTCTCCTATTGTGTAGAGTTCCATCATCAACAATTGTAACACCTTCGCTAGCTACTCTTTGACCCATAAGATTATGAAATGCAGAAGTTTTTTTTCTATTAAAATCTCCTTCTAGGCCATGTCCTATGGCCTCATGAATAAGTATTGCTGGCCACCCAGGACCTAAAACTACTTTCATTTCTCCAGCTGGAGCAGGTTTACTTTCTAAATTTACTGAAGCAATTCTGAATGCTTCGTCACAAACTTTTTTCCAGTTATCATCTTTTAGATATTCGTCATACGATTGTCTTCCACCAATTCCATAAACTCCTGTTTCTTTTTTTCCATTTTTTTCAAGTATCACCGAAACATTAAAGCGAATTAGAGGTCTAACATCAGTTAGTACTTCTCCACCTGATCTAATAATCTCAATAGATTTATGTTCTCCTGCAAAGCTAGCTGTAACCTGCTGAACAATTCCTCCTTTTGCTCTAGTATAGCTATTAACTTCCTTTAAAAGTTCTAATTTAGATTGAAGCGATTTTTCCTCTATAGGATTAATATCTTTATAAAATTTTTTATTTGTTTTTGATATTTCATGATTGTAAACTCCATTTTGTGATTTGAGTGTTGACTTTAAATTATCAGCTGATTTTTTTAATGAATTTTTAGAAATTTCATTTGAATGAGAGTAGGCGACAACTTCTCCCGTTACCGCTCTTAAACCATAGCCTAAGTCAGAATTATAGATTGAGCTTTTTATTTTATTATCATCCAGCACAATTGACTCACTTTTTGAGTTTTCCAAATAAAGTTCGCCATCATCACACTTATTTAAAGCGTCAGAAATAACAGCTTCAGCATCTTTTCTACTTAAGTCTGTTTTAGAAAAAAAATCATTCATATAAATAATGTAGTATTTATCTCTTTTTTATCAACTGTTGTAATTAGCACATGTACAAACTAATTAATTTCTAATAATTATAAATAAAATAATTTATGAAAGTTTATTATAATGAATCTTGTAATATTTGTAGGGCTGAAATAAATCTCTATAAGAAACAAAATATTAAGGAAATTGAGTGGGTAGATATTACAAATAATACTGTTGCAGAAAGAAATACTTCAAAGAGTAATAAAGCTCTTCTAAGAAGACTACATGTTGAAGAAGGTGGTGAAGTATTTGGTGGTGCTAAAGCTTTTTTGCTTCTTTGGAAAAAAATGCCTAAATATAAATTTCTTTATACTTTTTTTAAATTGCCAATAATCTTTAATATATTTACATTTTTTTATGAAATTATAGCTTTTTTTTTATATCAAAAAAATAAAAAACAAATTCAAAAAACTAATTTAAAATAAATATTAATAGATGACTTGTGAAAGACATAAAAACAATAAAAAAAATAAATACTGTACAATACATCACTGTTACAATTAAATTTCTAAACCTTCGTAATCTTACAAATTTTTTATCATCTAAATCAGATATATCTCTTTTTCCAATAACAGGATAATCATAAGAATATCTCCATACTGATTTTTGTAATCGGTCATCACTGTTATTGTAGTATTCTATCCATGATATAATATACTTGAAGAGTAAATATAATATTATTAATGTAAGTGTGCTTGAGATCATTTTTATAATAAATTATATTCATTAAATGAGAATTTTAACATTAATTTTTTTTATATTTTGCACTTCAGTCAACTCTGGAAATTTTGAGCAAAAAAATAAATTAAATAGGCTTTTTGATCAATTAGAAAAAGTTGATAATTCTAAAACAGCAGCGCTATTAGAAGAAAAAATTTGGTCAGTTTGGAATGAACATCCGAATGACGAAATATTAACTGAAAAACTTAAACTTGGAACTGAGCTTATGCAATATGGAAGTTATGATTATGCTTTAAAAATTTTTGATAATATTATTAAGACTGATCCTAACTGGTCTGAAGTTTGGAATAAAAGAGCTACAGTATTTTTTCTAATGAATCGGTATACAAAATCTTTAAACGATATTGATAAAGTCTTAGATATTGAGTCTAGACATTTTGGAGCTTTATCTGGGCAAGCAAGAATTTTTATAAAACTTCAAGAATATGAAAATGCTATTGAAAGTCTCAAAAGAGCTTTGAAATTCTATCCTACATTTGAAAGCGGCAACTTAATACCTGAAATTGAAAGATTGATTAAAGAAGAAAGTGTTTAATTAATTTTTTTTGATCTTTTCCTTGCGATTAATTGAGTTAACGAGTCAACCATTAAATCAGAAGCTTTAAATATTTCATTAGCTTTAAATTCATGCGATGTGTTTTTTTCTTGGTTAGTTTTGTCTTCGATAACAATTCCTTCATCTGGAGAATTATTTTTAATATATATTAGAAGCAACCACTCTTCATCTTCAGCTTCATCCCATTTAATGAATATCTCTCCAGTCTCAAATCTTCTATCAATACATCGAAAAATAGACATATGCCTAGTGATATGTCGTTTGTTTAGTTGAAAAACCAAGCTACTTGCACTTCTATAAAAACTTTCTAGAGAAAGCTCAATTTTTTGTCTTGCAATAGTATAATCTTTTTCTTTTTGTAATAATGTTTCTCTGTCTTCGTCTCCTTGAATTTTAACACCTAAGGCTTCAACTCTTTCTCTTATTTTTTGGTCTCTTATAATCCTATATTTATCCTTAAGTTTTTCTATTCTTTCTTGAAGTCCAGCATAATCATCTCTTTTTTCTCTTAGAGAAATTCTTTCTAATTTCTCAAGTTCTTTGACTTCTCTTATTCTAAACCTTTCAATCTGTCTTTCTAATTTTATTTGTTTTAAAAATTGCTTTTGTCTTTCTGCTTGTTCAATTCTTAGTATGGCTTGCTCTTTACGTAAAAATAATTTTATATCTTTTGATCTTTCTTTATCTAGCTTAATTTCTTCTTTTAAATTTTTTTCTTTTAATTTAGTTTGTAACTCTTCTTCATAGTTTTTTTGTTTTCGTATTAATATTTTTTCTTTTTCTTTTTTTTCGATTTCCTCTAATTTTCTCTTTCTGCTATCTTCAGCTTTTAATACTTTGTAATCTAAAATAGTATTTGCAATCTTATCAAAGAAACTTTGAATATATTTTTCTAAACTAAAATTAATTTTTATATTAAATTTAAGTATTAATGAATTTTGAATTGTAATTATTCTTGATACAAAGCTTAATTTTTTCTTAATTGGTTTTTTTTTATGAACATTAGTCTTAATTGACTTCTTTTTTTTTATGGATTTTCTTTTAACTGATTTTTTCTTAAAAGATCTTTTTTTAACTGACTTCTTTTTAATAGGTTTTCTCTTAACTGATTTTTTCTTAAAAGACGTTCTCTTAACTGGTTTTTTTATAGTAGATCTTTTCCAAACAGGTTTTTTTTTAATAGGTTTTTTTTTATTTTTTTTCATACGTTAAAGAGATTATGACTTATCAATTTATTATTAATAAATACAGCCTCTTATGCAACTTTTTTGTAATAATATCATGAGGCCCTGATACATGAATTCAGAATATCTATAAGGATTTTATGGTAAAACTTAGTTTATTAAGATCTTCTATTAATTGCTGATTATCTTTTTTGTTTAAAAGACTAACTGGGGGTACTACATTTTTATAAATCTTATCTTCATCACCCATGAAGGAATGTAGTCCTGATATTAAATTAAATTTTTCAAAAGTTTTTCTAACATTGCAAAGTAACTCATTTTTTGTTTGTTTCTTTTTTTCGATAAAATCATTGTATACTTTTCTGGATAAACTTGCCGTAACATTACAAGTTGCAGTTATAATCCCATCACACCCTAATTCTAAACCTTTTAAAAGTTTTGATTCTGATCCTGGCAATACCGAAAAATTATCAATTTTTAAGTGTTCGTATAAATTATAAGAACTATCTTTAACTCCCACTATTTGTTTGGGAAACTTTTTAACAAGTTCTTCAATACAATTGATACTAAATTTATAACCACACAATTTTTCAAAATTATATAAAATTATTCTACTATCAGGCATTGTTTCAATTACCTTTGAATAAAATTCTATCACTTCTTTATCACCATACTTATAATAAGCAGGAGGCATAATTAAAAAGTTATTAAAATTTAATGATGAGGCAACTCTCATTAAATTTATAGTTTCATTTAAAGAATTGAGGCCTGTTCCAATTAAATATTTATCCTTATACCTACTTTTTGATAATTGACCCAATAAGCTAATTTTTTCACTAATAGATATGAGTTGGGCCTGACCAGTGCTTCCAAAAATAGCAGCACCATGACAACCTTGATCAATTATTTTTTCAGCATGGCTAATGGTTTTTTCAACATTTAAGCTTAGGTTGCTATTAAAAACAGACATTGATGCCGCATAAATGCCTTTTATTTTTTTCATATTAATTATTATAATGATTATCTATACACTTTAAATCGTTAAAAATGAAAAAAGAAAATTCAATAATTATAGGTACTGGCGTTATCGGTGGCTACTTATCAAAATTACTCTTAGCTAAAAAACATAGAGTTATAGTTACTTCAAGAAAAATAAAAAAAAACTATATAAATTATAGCAAGTTAAATATTGAAAAAAAAGTTATTTTTGAAAAGCTAGATTTTTTAAAAAAAAAAAAAATATTAGATATTATCAAAAAATATAACCCGAATTATATATTTTATTTTTCTGGTCAGGGATCATTGACAAAAAGTATTAATCTTAAAAAAGAAACAAATGATTCAAATTATGTTGGTGCAAAAAAATTTTTAGAAATACTACATAAATACAAATTTAAATCAAAATTTTATAAAGCAAATTCTGGATATATATTTGAATCAAAAAATGGATTGATAGATATAAATTCTAAAATATCTTCAAATAATAATCCTTATATTAAATCACAAATTAAAGCTTACCAAGAAGTTAAAAAGTTTAGAAAAAGAGGAGTTAATTCTAGCAATTTGATCTTTATGCAAGTTGAATCACCTTTGAGGAATAATGATTTTTTAATAAAAAAGATATGTGAGCATGCTAAATCAAAAAAAAATATTAGCTTAGGTAATCTTAATACAATAAGAGATTATTGTTGGGCCCCAGAAATTGTTAAAGCCATTTATTATCTCACAAAAATTAAACCGAAAGACATTATATTATCTAGTGGTCAAGGTATTTCTGGTTTTGAGGTTTTAAAAACAGCATACAAACAAAATAACCTTGACTATAAAAAATACTTTTCAATTAATAAAAAATACATTCGTCCGAATGAAATTAAAACTATGATAGGTTCACATAAAAACCATAATATCTTAATTAAAAAATTTAATTTTAAGATAAAAATTGGAGGAAAAAGACTAGTAAAAAAAATCTATAAATCTGTATGAAAACATGTATTTATTTAAGTTATAAAGGTCTAGGAGCTAATTTACTTCATCTTACATATTGTCACGAAATAGCAAAAACGTACGGACCAGTTACGATTTTAACTTTGTGTAATAATTTAGAGTCAGCATTAAAAGATGATCCACTTATAGAAAAAATAATTTTAATTGATAAATTCCATAAGCGATTTATCGACATCCTAAAATTAAAAAAATTTTTAAATACTTTTAATTTTGATCAAATTTTTATTTATTATCCTAGCTTTAGAATTTATTTAGCTTCAATTTTTTCTAATATAAAAAATGTTTATTCTTACCCAATTTTTAATAAAAAAAATCTTCATTTAGTGAAAGCTGCCAAAAGATTCACAGAAAAATCTTTGGGAATAAGTAACTGTCCTACAGAAACAGTTTTCTTCATTAAAAAGGCTAAAATTGATGAAATTAATAAAAATTTTGATAATAAAAAATTTAAAATTATTATTGGAGCAGGTTCTTCTGGGCCTTCAACTAAATGGGTTACCAAAAATTTTTACAAACTAATTAACCGGCTTAATGATTCAGGTAATTATCATTTTTTTATCCTTTGTGGCCCAGATGATAAGGCATTATCTGATGAGATTATAAATAACGTTAATAAAAATAACTGTCTTCCTATGTATGATAAAAAAATTGAAGAAGTTATTCCATATCTATGTTCAGCAAACATGTATGTAGGAAACGATTCATTTGGATCACATATAGCTTCTCAATCAGGAATAAAAAGTTTAGTGATGCTTCTCGATTCACCTAAAGCGTATACCGACTATAGCAAAAATTATCAAAGGATCATTCCAGACGGTATTAAAATTGAAGATATTAATCATGGATCAAATTTAAAACCTGAAGATATCTCTGTGGAAAAAGTTTACCAAAAAATAGTTAACAATAGATTTTAAACTATGGTTTTTAAAACAAGTTCTTTTGCCTCATTAACAATTGCAGATAATCTAGCAGTTTCAGGTGATACATCTGGGTGGATTTTTTTTTGGATCTTAATGTAAGCTTTATTTACATCATCTTTTGTGTTTTTTTTGTTTTTATCAAGATTTAAGATTTTATAAGCCTCTTCTAGAGTTAACGAACTTGAACTTTTAATATTTTGATTCTGATTAAATGAAAACCTGCCAGATCTCCTAAGTGTCTGAATAAGTCTAAACAAAGTGATTAATTGAAAAATTGAAAATCCTTTTAGCTTAACTATGGCTAAACTTAATAGTGTCAATGGTATACTTAACAAAAACTTACCTCCCATTGCCAATAATAGTGCTAAGATTATTGACCCAATAAAAATTAATTTTCTCAAATATTTAGATGATGAGTTAATTAATGGCTTTAATAAAAAGTAAATAACCCCAAAAAAAATTAGTGTAAAAATGACAATATTCATATATTTATTTTATTTCTATGAAAATACCACAACTTAAAAAAAAACCAGAAATAAAAACATGTCATAACTTTAGTTGGGAAGATAATTACAGCTGGATACACCAAAAAGATATTTTAGATGTATTAAAAGATAGTAAAAAGTTAAATCCTGAAGTTAGAAACTACTTAGAAGAAGAAAATGCTTACACAGATTTTCACCTATTAAACACACAAAATGCTCAAAAAGAGCTATTTAATGAGATTAAGGGTAGAATTAAATTAGATGACGAATCTTTGCCTTTTAAGGATTTTGACTATGAATATTGGACAAAAACAACAACCAAAGGAAATTATTCAATTAAGTTGAGAAAAAAAATTGGCACTAGTGATATTGAAGAAATTTGGAATGGTGATGAAGAAAAAGAAAAACTTAATGTAGAATATTTTGGATTAGGCGATTTAGAAGTTAGTTTTAATGATAAATATTTAGGATACTCTTTAGATACCAAGGGTTCTGAATATTACACAATATATATTAGAGAGATAATTACAAAAAAATTAGTTACTGAAAAGATAAAGGAAACATCAGGCAGCATAACCTTTAGTTTAGATGATAAATATATCTTTTACTCAAAACTTGATGAAAATCATAGACCAAGAAAAATTTACAGGCATAAATTAGGAACTAGTACCGAAGATGATCAGTTAATCTTCGAAGAAAAAAGTGAAGCTTTTACTGTTGGAATTAGTTTAAGCTCAGATGACAAATATTTTTTTATTAATTCATCTGATCACAACACTTCTGAACAATACTATTTCAATGTTGATGAAAAAGATCCTAAACCTAAATTAATAAAAAAACGACAAAGAGGAATACTTTATTCTGTTAATTCTTGGAACGGTAAATTTTATAATCATACAAACGAAAAAGCTGAAGATTTCAAAATAGATATCTGTAATAATTTGGAAAAATCAAATTGGAAAACCTTCATAGCTGCAAAAGATGAGATTTTAATTGGTGGCTTAATATTTTTAAAAAATTGGATTATAAGATCTGAAACTTCGGATGCCCTTGACAAATTATTTGTAAAAAATATTACAACTGGAATAGAGGAAGAGCTTATTTTTTCTGATGAAACTGTATATGTGCCTGGAGTATCTTTAATGCAAAGGGATAAAAATACAGATGAGATATATTTAAGTTATTCTTCACCAAAGACACAATCTAGAGTTTATACCTACGATTTAAGCACAAAAGAAAAAAAATTAATTAAAGAACAAAAAATTCCTTCAGGTCATAAACCTGATGATTACATCGTTGAAAGAGTTAATTGTAAGTCACATGATGGAAGGCTAGTACCCCTAACAATTACAAGGCATAAAAATACTAAATTAGATGGAACTGCAAATTTATTACTTTATGGGTATGGCTCATATGGAAGTTCAATGAGTCCTAGTTTTTCCACAACAAGATTAAGTTTAATAAATAGAGACATTATCTGGGTCACTGCTCATATAAGAGGTGGGATGGAAAGAGGAATGAAATGGTGGAAAGAAGGAAAGTTACTAAATAAGAAAAATACTTTTGAAGATTATATTGCTTCTGCAAAATATTTAATTGAGAATAACTACACATCAAAAAATAAAATAATAGGAATGGGGGGTTCTGCTGGAGGACTTCTAATGGGAGCTGTTATTAATCAAAGCCCAGAATTATTTTTAGGAATTATAATGGCTGTGCCTTTTGTGGACTCTTTAACAACCAACTTGGATCATTCTTTACCACTAACTGTTGGTGAATTTGACGAATTCGGAAATGCCAAAGATAAAAAAGATCATTTTGATTATATTTATTCTTACGCTCCTTATAACAATATAAAAAAGATGGACTATCCTCATATATTAATCACAACTAGCTTAAGTGACAATAGAGTTTTATTTGATGAGCCTGCTAAATTTACTGCTAAACTTAGAGAGTATAAGACTGATAATAATTTATTACTTTTAAAAACTGAGATGAACGCAGGTCATGGTGGTAAATCTGGCAGAGACGGTGCTATAGAAGAAATTGCTTTAGATTATGCTTTTGCTTTAAAAATTTCTAAAAAAATTTAATTTCCAAATATTGAAATTTAAGTTTTAATTCCTATATCTAATCTATAGGTCGCCTAACGGGACTTATTAAATTAACCTTGCTAACAATGGAGGAAACTATGACAAGTAGAGATATATCTATATTTAACTCTCTAAAACCTTTTTCAATTGGATTTGACGATATGTTTGATCAATTTGAAAATATGTTGGGAAATGGAGGATTGACTATGCAATCTAATTACCCACCCTATAACATTATAAAAACTGGAAGAGACAACTACGCTATTGAGGTTGCTTTAGCTGGATTTAATAAAAATGATGTTGAGGTTGAGGTTGAAGACAATTTATTAACTGTAAAAACTAAACAAGTTGATAAATCCAATCAAGACCTTGAAGATGGTGAAATTATTCATAAAGGTATTTCACAAAGACAATTTGCAAGATCGTTTACAATTGCTGAGGATGTGCGTATAAATGGTGCTGAATTGAAAGATGGTCTTTTGACTATAGCTTGTGAAAGAGTTGTACCTGACTATAAGAAGAAAAAACTTATTGAAATAAAATAAATTCCAACCTTGCTTGTGGGGTATTCCCCACAGGCATTAAAAACATCCATTTGATACAAAACCAATTACTATAGAGTTTGAATCTAATTCAAATCTTCTTTCACAGAGTATTCCATATTTTTTTGTATTATAAACTAGTTCTAAATTGCCTTTTTCATTCTTAAAATCTTCATCTGGTTTTCCTAAATTCATTTGAAGATTATCTGAAGTTTTACCTATGTATTGACTTAACATATTGTTTTCTTTTTCAACAATTTCATCCGTTTTTTGCTTAATTGTTTGGCAACCAGATACTGTTGTAAAAAAAAATATACTTAAAAAAATAACTTTTAATTTATACATAAATTGATTTTAACATGTGAAATGAGGCACAAATATAAACTTATTAGTTGAATTATGTGAATAAGCCTGTGTTTTTAAGAGAAATTACCACAGGAATCTAATAAAACTTAGTCTAATCTTAGGAGGATCAATGTTAGAAAAATATTTTAACTATAAACAAAACAAAACTGATTTTAAAACAGAAGTAATAGCTGGTGCAACAACCTTTTTGACAATGGCTTACATTATGTTTTTAAATCCATTTATATTATCGGGTGAATTTGCTGGACCAGAAAAAGGTTTCTTTGATTTTGGAGCAGTGTACACAGCAACAATTCTTGCAACAGCTCTTGCGTGTTTCATAATGGCATTTTATGGAAAAACTTGGCCTATAGGATTGGCTCCAGGAATGGGAATTAATGCATTTGTTGCTTTTGGTGTTTGTGCGGGGATGGGCTATACACCTCAAGAAGCTTTGGGAGCTGTACTAGTTGCTGGAATTTTATTCCTAATAATTTCTCTAACACCAATTAGAGCATGGTTGATTAACTCAATTCCAAAAAGTTTAAAGTTAGGAATTGGAGCGGGTATAGGACTATTCTTAGCAATAATTGGGCTTCAAATCATGGAAGTTGTTGTTGATAATCCTGTAACACTAGTTCAATTAGGTGACTTAAGTGATCCACTTGTTTTGTTAGGTTGTGCTGCATTTATTCTAATGATTGTTCTTGAAAAAATGAAAGTTAAAGGAAATATAATTATTGGTATTTTACTATTCAGTATTATTGCGTGGGCTACTGGGCTTGCTAAATTTAATGGAATCGCAAGTTCACCGCCTCCAATGACCTATCTATTTGATTTTGATTTATCTGCAGCAATGACTGCTGGTATGACAACTGTAATATTTACTTTATTATTTGTTGATTTCTTTGATACGGCAGGAACATTAACTTCGGTAGCAAATGTTGCTGGTAAAATTGATAGCAAAGGCAAAGTTAAAGATATTGAAAAAGCAATGATGGCTGATAGTGTTGGAACTGTAGCTGGTGCACTTATGGGAACAACCACAGTAACAAGTTATGTAGAATCAGGTGCTGGAGTAAAAGCTGGTGGAAAAACAGGTATGACCTCTCTAGTAATTGGTCTACTATTTTTAGCCTGCATATTTTTTGCTCCTTTAGCAACAAGTTTACCTAAACAAATTGATGGTGCTGCTTTAGTATTTGTTTCTGTTCTTTTTGTTAGAAACATAACTGATATTGAATGGGATGACATTGGTGAAGCAGCCCCTGCTATTCTTGCTATGATTGCTATGCCCTTAACATATAGTATTAGCAATGGTATTGCTTTAGCATTTGTTTCATATGCATTAATCAGATTATTCACTGGTAAGTTTTCTTCAACTTCACCAGCAATATGGGTTATTGCAATCTTGAGTGTTATTAGTTTTGTGGTTGCTTAAAAAATAATAGTTTAGGGCTGGATAAATTCTGGCCCTATTTATTTCTCTTAATTATTTCTTCCATAGATAACTCTTCATAATGTTCTGTTGGTTGAACAATCCAAGGATCTGAGTCTAATTTTATAGGGCAAAAATCTGGTTCAAAAGTGGATGATTTTTTTTTCCACAAACAAGCTGTTTTAACTTCTTTAATAAAGTTTTTTGTTGGCTCATATTTTTTTAACCATTCAATGCTTTTATTTAATGTAAGGCCTGTGTCAGATAAATCATCAACTAAAAGAACTCTATCAAAATCTTTATTTTCTGCTAACGAACTTATTTCCCTAGCAAACATAAGTTGTCCCTGCTTGTCTTCCATCCCTTTTCCAGAGTAACTTTGGATGACTATATAAGCGATTGGTAGTTTTAAAATTCTTGAGAGAATATCTAATATTGGTGCTGCTCCCCTCATAATTCCTACTAAAACTGTAGGTTTATAATTTTTATGGATTTCTATTGCCAATTTTTCTACTATTTTTGTATATTGATCAAAACTGATAATTAATTTATCTGCCATAAAATTTTTTATCATATAAATATAAATAAAAAAGAATAAAAATTATGAAAATATACGACTGCTTTATGTATTTTGATGAAGAGGTGGTAGTCGATATAAGGCTAAATACTTTAGATAAATTTGTTGATTATTTCGTAATTGTTGAAAGTAAATTTACTCACAAGGGAGATAGAAGAGAATTAAAATTTAATCATAAAAAATTTGAAAAGTTTAAAGATAAAATCATTTATTTAATTTATGATGAAGAACCTAGTAAAATTGAAAAAATATTAGAAAAAGATACCAAAATAGAAAAGGATACAAAATATATTTTCAATGCTGCATACAGAGAAAATGGTCAGAGGAATTTTATACAAAAAGGACTTGTAAATGCCAAAGAAAATGATTTAATTTTAATATCTGATGTGGATGAAATACCAAAGTTATCTGAATTAAATTTTCAAAAAATTAAAGAAAAAATAATTTTGTTCAAACAAGATATGTTTTACTATAAATTTAACTTACGCTTACCAAACATGATTTGGACAGGCACCAAAGCTTGCAAAAAGAAGTATTTAATCAGTCCTCAATGGTTAAGAAATATAAAAGACAGAAAATATCCTTTTTTCAGAATTGATACATTTTTCTCTAAAATTAAATATACAAGTATAAAAATTATTAATTCTGGTGGTTGGCATTTTTCAAACATTAAGACAGCAAAAGAAATTGAGCATAAATTAAGATCTTATTTACATCACAGAGAATTTGATGAAAAACCACTTTCAGTGGATGAAATAGATAATATCATAAAAAGTAAACAAGCAATATATGATCTTAAAGTAGATAAAACAGTTAATAAAATTGGTAATGGAAGTAAGCTTGAAAAATTTGAAATAAATAAATTACCAAACTATATTCAAGCTAATCAAAATAATTTAAGAGAATGGATTGATTAATATGAAAGGATATTGGATTGCAATATATAAGGATTTAAAAAATCCAGAAAATATTAAAAAATATGCAGAAAAAGCGTCCCCTGCAATACAAAAATATAAAGGTAAAATACTTTCTAGAGGTGGAAGAGTAGAAACAATCGAAGGCTTGCCTTCTCCTAGAACTGTGCTGATCGAATTTCCAAGTATGCAAGATGCTTTACAGTGCTACCAGTCAGATGAATACCAAGAAGCTATGAAAATAGGTAAGGGAGAGTTTAATAGACACATACAAATAGTAGAGGGCAACTAATACTGGATTGGTTCTGGATCTATACTTCTCCATAAATACCAAGTTGCTACTGAACAATAAGGAGAAAATCTTTTTTGTAATAAACTTACGTAAGATTCTGGTGGTAAGTATTTTTTTTTATAATTTTTTGAAATTCCCCTTAAAAGACCAATATCTTGAATAGGCCAGATATTTGAACGATTATAAGTAAATAATAAAATCATTTCAGCTGACCACTTACCAATTTGTCTTAATTTAGATAAATAAATAATTGCATCTTCATCTGACATTTTAGGAATTAATCTAGGGTTAAATGATTTATCCAATGTTTGTTTGGCTAAACTTTTTATTCCCTTAACTTTTTGTCTACTTAATCCACAACTTTTGAGTTGGGTAGAAGATAGTTTGGATATAGTTTTTGCATTGATTTTATTTTTACATTTTTTCTTAAATTTTAAAAAAACTGAGTTTGCTGCTGCAACACTAATCTGTTGCCCAATAATACTTTTACATAATGAAAAAAAAATATCTTTTCTAGTAGTGAGCATTATTTCAGAGGGAGAACTATATTTCTTTATTAAAGAAGACATAACTTTATCTTTTTTAGATAAATACTTTTTTGCAGTATTCCAATATTTTGGTATTTTACTCATGTCTAATATTCGATGGTATTTCTTTCTTATGATAAATCTCCCTTCTAAGAATAATTAAAGAAGAGGAAACAACTAATAATGCGCCTAGTAATGTTTTTGTTGTGGGAATTTCATCCCAAATTAGATATCCAAAAATTACCCCAAAGACTAATGCTAAATATTTTAGTGGCGATACGAGAGAAACTTCAGATAATTTAAAAGATTGACTAAGCCATAAGTTCGCGAATCCTCCTAAAAATCCAATCATACATAATAAGACTAAATCTTGAGCGTTTGGCATCACCCAACCAAAAGGTATTGTAAACAAACTTGCTAAAGTAATGACTATTGAAAAATTGAGCGCAATAAGCCAAACTGGCTCTGTTGTTGATAGTTGTCTAATTGCAATAGCAACATAGGACAAACCTAAACAAAAAATAATTGGATAAATATAATATATGTTTAAAACATCAAAGCCTGGCTCAGTTATTACAATAATTCCTATAAAGCCTATTAACACTGCAAGCCATCTATAAAATCCAACCCTCTCACTTAAAAAAAAAATTGAAAAGATAGTAGTAAATATAGGGGCGGCAAAAGAAATACTAACTACGGTAGCTAATGGTAAATTTCGTAATGCAATAAATATTGCGATCAAAGCTATGAATCCAAAAAAACATCTTAAAAAATGTAAACCAGCTCTTTTTGTATAATAGAAATTTTTAATCCTATTTCTTGGCATTATAAAAAAATATATAACAACACCAAAAAAACCTCTAAAAAATAGTACTTGTCCTAAAGGATAATGTTCTGACCATTTGACAATTAAATCCATAAAAGAAAATGCACATACCGACATAAACATGTACAAAAAGCCTAATTGATTTTTAGTGAGCATAAGAATAATTTGTAGTTTAAATTAAAGGATAAGCAATGGAAATAGCAATTTTAGGCTTGGGGTGTTTTTGGGGGCCAGAAATCAAGTTTAGTAAACTCGAAGGAGTTATCAAAACTGAAGTTGGTTATTGTGGAGGTGATACCAAAGAAACTACCTATAAGGAAGTATGTACTGGTGATACAAATCATGCAGAAGTTGTTAAATTAGATTTTGATCCTAGGATTATCTCTTATGAAAAAATTTTAAACTTTTTTTTTGAAATTCATGACCCTACGACTTTAAATTCACAAGGACCAGATTATGGAACACAATATAGAAGTGAAATATTTTATTTAAACGACAAGCAAAAAGAGATTGCTAAAAATGTAATAGAAAAAATGAATTTAAACTTGTCCGGAAAAGTTGTAACAAAGTTTTCTTTATTAAAAAATTACTGCTCTGCAGAAGAATATCATCAAAGATATTTAGAAAAAAGATAACATGTCATTAGTAACTACCAAATGGCTTCAAGATAATTTGAATAAGGTAAAAATTATTGATTGTTCTTGGCACATGCCCCAAACAAAAAGAAATGGTTTTGAAGAATATCAACAGTTACATATAGAGAATGCAATATTTTTTGACTTAGATAAAAATTCTAAAACAGATACTGATTTACCCCA
>Ga0209425_10003706_pt1 | contig 16002 bp, 14 predicted proteins | sample COG_05_FD_184749 | JGI IMG/M metagenome (GOLD analysis project Ga0209425, IMG submission 184749) | Pelagic Microbial community sample from North Sea - COGITO 998_met_05 (SPAdes) (version 2) | ecosystem: Environmental > Aquatic > Marine > Neritic zone/Coastal water | place: Helgoland, sampling...
TAATATCGAAATAAGGAACGATGACGATGATGATGATGACTTCAACGCGAATTTTCCCATCGCAAACGACCGCGTCGATACCGACAACCTCGTCGTCGTCTTTATCGTCGTCGTCGTCTTGTTCTTCCATCATCAGAGCGGCGTTTGTTCCAAGCGGAAGGACGACGACGATGAAGAAGAAGAAGAAGACGATGTTGACGTTCCAAAATAAGAGCGCTTTTTCTCGCTTTTTCTTCCACCGGGAGGAAGGATACTTTGTAGAACGTTCAACGAATTTTGATGACGAGGGAAAAGAAAGAGGAAAGAGGATGTCCTGTAACAGTAACAGCAACGCGAGCGGTACTGATGGGAGCAGTGGTGGTGATAAAATCCCTCCGATAGAAACGATTTCCCCGGGTCAATTCGACGACTTGTCTAAAGAGGAGTTACAAAAAGAGCTGGCGGCGAGTTTTGAAATACGAGCGGCGATGGCGGCGAAGTTAGAGTTAGTGGAGGACCAGTTGAGAGCGACGGTCTCGGAAGTGTGCAAGATATTAGCGCTGAAGAGAGAGGCGGAATTTGAGCTCAAACGCATGAAACAGACGTACGAAACAGTGGACGACGACGAGAAAAAGTAAAAAGGAGGAGTATTTTTTTGTTGTTGTTAGATGAGAATTCTTCCGGCCGACACGTGTAAAAATTCCTCAGAAATATGTCCCACGCTGCGTCTTCGTTTTCGCTTCCTCCTAATATTATTAGTAGTCGTCGTCGTCGTCGTCGTGTGAACAACAACAACAACAACTCTTCGTCTCTCTCGAACAACAAGAACAATAGTATCGAGAAGACCACATTGAAGTCTTCAATCATCATCACTCCTCGCGCATCATCGTCATCAGATAAAATGACGTCAAAACAAACAACGATAGGATTCCTCGGGGCTGGAATTATGGCCGTCCCGATGGCTTTGAATTTAATCAACAACGGCAATCATAATTTAATCGTCTGGAACAGAACGGCTTCGGCATGCGACCCGTTGGTCAAAGCGGGAGCGACTCTAGCGAAGACTGCGCAAGAGGTGTGCGAGAAAGCGGACGTGACGTACGTCATGGTGAGCACCCCGGAGGCGACTTTAGAAGTTGCCACCTTGGCCAAAGATGGTGTCTCTGACGGGAAAGGATACGTCGACTGTTCTACGGTGGACAGACACACGGCCCAAAAAGTATCGGAAATGATCACCAGCAAAGGTGGTCGGTATTTAGAAGGACCAGTGAGCGGATCGAAAGCGCCGGCGGAGAACGGGCAGTTGATTTTCTTATGCGCCGGGAGCGAGAGTCTGTTTAAAGAAATCAACGCCGACGACGCGAATCAACTAAATAAAATGGGCAAAGCGAGCTTCTTTTTAGGCGAAGAAGTTGGTGCCGGAGCGAACATGAAATTAATCGTTAACTCGTGCATGGGTTCAATCATGGCGTCGTTCGCAGAGTCAATCGCGTTGTGTGAAGACGCAAGCTTATCGAAACAAGACTTGTTAGACGTGTTAGCGCTCGGAGCGATTAATGTTCCGATGTTTGGCATGAAAGGTCCGGGGATGATTGCGAGCGATAAGAATACGAAGTTTGCGCCAGCATTTCCTTTGAAGCATCAGCAAAAAGACATGCGTTTGGCCGTCCAATTGGCGGACGAACTCGGTCGCGAGTTACCAGTTGCCGCAGCCGCAAACGAGATGTATAAGCGAGCGAGACGAGACGGGCACGATGACGAGGACTTTGCCGCCGTGTTACACGCCGTGCGAAGAGAGTAATGAATAAGAAAATATTTAGTAGTAAATTACACATTAAAACGATCAATAAATAGTGAGTGCATTATGTAAAAGTTTCATTTCTCCTCTCGTCCTTCATGTTGTGTTCTCAATATAGACAAAGCCGAAAAGAAACCTCTGCTTTATTATTTATTTCTTTCTCAATAAAGGAGAGTTTTCTTCATCTTCATCCGCGCCATCTTTATTCTTTTTCGTGCTGTAGTAATAACCGAAGCCAGCGCACACCAAGCCGCACGAGATAGCGGCCAAAGTCGCCGGATCTCTGAGGTTGATGCTGAGTGAGTTTGTAATCCACAACGGCGACGACTTCGACAAGGACGCTTCTTCAATGAAGAATGACGACGCCGAGGCAACCATAAACCCGCCACAGAGGATGTACATCAAACCAACGAGCGTCTTCATGTATGATGTCATGAAGAAGATACCCAAAACCGCACCAGCGGCGCCAACGTACAAGACGTAGTCGACAGCTATCGGGGCGAAGAGCCCGATGGCGATGGTCGCACCACCGCCAATACCGAATCCGGCGCACGCGGCGAGAATTCTGTAGAACCAAAAGTTATAGAAGAAAATTCCCAAGCACATGACCGCGCCAAAAGCTGCGCCAATATATAATTCGTTATCCGCATTGACCAAGTCACCTGGAATAGCATCCGACGCCATGCCGAGCAAGCGGACGGAAAAGAAAGCACCCGCCACGAAGGTTAAGCAGTATTGGAAATACATGTGGTATTTCAAACCAAAGAAGCAAAAGAGAAAGCCGAGAAAGAGCATCCCGAACGCCTGTTGTTGGTATTATATATGATGATGATGAGAGTGAGTGAGTGAGTGTTCAGGTACTATGAAAATGCGAGGATTTCCAGAAACGAGGACGTGGTGACTTCGAAAAACGACGCGCGAAATCAAAATGTCAGAAAAACACGGTATATTAATAAAGAAAACAGAAGCGACGTACCTCGACGTTCGGAATCGCATCAATCGTGGAGATGCCAGTGGACGCGCCAAGCTGGGTATTGACAGGAGTATCCATGCTTGCGTGATTCTTTTTCTCGTCGCGTCCGTCAGAAAATTTAGTGAAGAAGAGAAGATCACCGAAAATACGAAAGGGTGTTACCACTGAGAACTGTGAGACAAAGAACGTTAATATGAAGAGAAGCTCTTACAGAGAAAAAGAGGGGGAAATTTATTCGCGTCAAAAAATACGAATACCAGAAGGTTTCGTTCGTTCATTTTGTGTGTGCCGTGATTGATGTTCATTACAAAAAGACTCTTCCTCTACCTTGACGGATTATAGAAGGAGAAGTGTAGAACTCTTTCTTACGAAAAGAAGAGATTTTTAACTTTACATTGGCATGAGCGTAAAGGTTTGCGTCTCCACTTGTTGAATGCCCTTGATGGATTCAACTTCCTTGAGAAAGTCAGCCTCCGGCGCGAAGCCAGCGGCTTCCCACTCACCGAAAGAGTCGCCGTCCAAAGCAACGATGACTTTAAAGTCCATGCATCCACCGCAAACGACTCTTTGGACGCTCTTGACGCCTTTGACTGCCTTCACCGTCGCGAGTTGCTTTTCCAACACTTTTTGGGCGGCGGCTAAAGATGCCTTGTCGTCGTCCGGGGACCATTTCATGCGCCATTCGCGAGCGACCGTGTCGAATTCTGTGAATGAATGAATGAATGAATAGTTTACATTTCGGTGAGTTGAGAAGAGTTTCAATGCTAGAAATAATAGAAAGACGAAGAATACGAAGAAGCAGAAGCAGAGAGAGAGAGAGAGAGAGAGAACGAAACGAAAAATATCTCATGACAGAGACTCCCGGGAAAACAGGGAAGAAGAACAAAAAAAGGAAAGAACGGAATTTTTCAACAACATCAAACAACAACGTACCGACGCCTTCCGTGATGGTAACCTGTGTGATAAATGTAAAGATATCACGCGTGAGTGTGCGTGTGTGTGTGTAGCATGAGAGTTTTTGCGAGGTTAGTTGATTCTCGCGCGCGTTCACACGAAAACGAAAACTAGAGAAAGAAGAGAAAGAAAAAAAGCGCAACCGATCGTTTTGTCGGTCGGCTCACATATCGAGAAAAAAAGAAATCGACGACGACGACGACGTACAGCTTTCGTCATGACTGAGCGTTTAGTATTGATGGTAGTTCTTTGCGATTTGGAGAAAGTGGTGCGTACAGATGCCGCAAAAGAGGAGCGTAAAATAGCTGAAGACATATATGTGAATGTGTGTGTGAATAAGATTTTGTGTGACGCTCCCTGTTTTTTTCTCTTCTTTCTTTCTCCCTCGGCTCTGAGGTTTCAAATCTCGTCACAACGAACTTTAAAAGGAAGAAAACCTCATCAGCAGCATCAGCAGCAGCAGCGATACAACTCACGATGGTGTCTAAAATGATGGACGACGGAGAGGAAAAGAAGAGCAAGACGACGACAACGACGAAGAAGAGCGTGTTAGAGAGACTAGAGCCGAAGACGAAAACCATACGAAAAGAATCTCGCAATAATTCGCCAACTACTTTTTATAACAATAACAACAACAATTATAATAATTATAATAACAACAGAGGAGGAAGAGGAGGAAGAGGAGGAAGAGGAGGAAGAGGACGAGGGTTCTTTGACAGAGGGTTCAACAGCAGAGGTGGTAGTGGCGGAGGTTATCGCGATGGTGGGAGAGCCAGGTTGAAATCATCTTTGTGCAACCAATTCCCGGCAAAGAAAGATGCTGCGACAGGTGAAGTAATTGTACGGTGCTACGGCTGTGTCATCATCCGCGTAACGACAACCGGCGAAACGAGCCTTTACCGAGAAAATGTCGAGTCTAAGAATTACGCCAAAGCTCTGAATGTTATGAATGAACACCTGAAGAAAATCGGTTTCTCTGTGACATCGTCCAACGAAAATAATACGGCGAACGCAGAAGGCATGGATAGTCACATAGCCGATCAAGAAGGAGGAGGAGGAGCTCCTAGATGGAACGTGTCTGGCATGAAGAAATTCATGCTTTTCGTCGAAGGCATGACTTTACCACCGCCTCCGTCACCAGGCCCTGGGAGAGGTTTAGCACTGCTCTTGCCCACGAAAGTGTGAAAACTGGCTTCGACGACGACTCTTTTGCGACGAGGAAGACGAGAAAGACAGTTGTATTATAGCGTACGAAAGTTTTATTTATACGATGTCCAAAATGCAGTTGTATTATTAGTACCAGTGGTACCAGTACCTAGATATGTATTCATGTATTAGGTCATGCTATGTATCCTCAATCTCTTCGAACAAGCCGATAGAATCAGTCGAGAGAATTATCTCGTCTAAATCTACCAAGTTTAAATTCGTTCTCGCTGTCGTTGTCGCTGCTTCAAGTTTCAATGCTTCCAGAGCGAATGCAACCACTCGAGCATTCAGTTGAGTGTTCTTTTGTGCGGCGGCGATGTCCGCAAACGATCGCAAACTGCCGATGCCGATGTTGGTGTTTGTTGGACGCGAAACGATGCCAAAGCCGTTGCAGTTGCTGCTGTTGTTGTTACAGAAAATTTGTTTTTGGCGCGACGACGACGACGACGACGAGCTGCTATTCATACTACTATTCATACTACTACTATTACTGCTACCGCGCGCGGATGATGATGATGACGAATGTGTTCGCATGAATCGAGCCATCTGCCGCGAAATGTTGCTCAACCGGTAAGACATTTCTGCGCTTCTTCTTGTATGATACTTTTTATTAATATTATTGCGGAGGGGGGAGGTGTTGTGGTGAAGGAACGTACTGAAAAAAGAGGCCCCTTGTTGGGGCCTCGTTTCCTCATAAAAAAACGCACAGAGCAACCGCAGTTGTCTTTTACATCGCGCACATACACACACACACACACCTTATACGTACATAATGGTTAAATTTTTGAAAGGTACGAACGATTAGAAGTATTCTTCCACGGTGTGCGACCGATGGTTCCCTTCGCGATGCGCGTGACGCGCGCCGATTCCGGATTTGTTTTCAGAGGAAGCCCTCCGAGGGGATGACGGGTCTTTTCCGCTTTGGAATCGCGCTCTGTGTTGACGATGGAAACATCAGACGCTCGTGCGCGTGGTCAAAGTACAGGCTCGAATGCGTTTTTGACAAGATTGCGCGTGTTTGTTGACGATTCATCGTTCGCGCGTGTGCGATACTTCCGACCAAAGCTGTCCACATTTCCTCCTCGATTTGCGGCTTGCTCTCTCCCTCCCTCTCTCTGAACATTGCGTTTTTCCATTCTTCTTTCCACGGGGAAGTCTTCTTTTACGTTTGAAAGTAAACTAACCAGGTGTATTTTCTCTTCTTCTTTTTTCACACGCGCAGGCGGTAAAGTTGTTGTAGTCACCAATGGCCGATATGCGGGCAAGAAGGCGGTGATTGTCAAATGCAACGACGAAGGTACGAACGCTCGTCCGTACGGACACGCTTTGGTGTGCGGTTTGAGAACCGTACCGAGAAAGATCACGAGAAAGATGGACCAAAAGAAGCAAGACAAACGATCTAGATGCAAGACTTTCATCAAGTACATCAACTTGAACCACCTCATGCCGACGCGGTACTCGTTAGATGTTGACTTGAAGGGGGTTGTGACGCCGGATGTCTTGGACGACGCGACCAAGAAAGTTGCGGCGCAAAAGGAGTCTAAAAAGTTGTTCGAGGAGAAGTTCAAGACTGGCAAAAACCGCTGGTTCTTCACGCGATTGGCGTTCTAATTTAATCTTAGCATATTTGGTAATATAACAAAATCTAGTAGTAATATAATTGCTTTACTTTAATATGCGCGCTCGAAGGAAAAACAGCTTTTTGTTATTATTATTCTATTTGTTTACAACTCGTTACAAACTTTGCCAGACTCTCGAGCGGGCTTTGGAAGAGGAAGCGAACTTACCTCGCGTAGCTACCGTGCACGTCGAGCTTCCTGTTTTTTCCACGCCTCTCGAAGCCATGCACATGTGAGCTGCGGAGATACAAATCATCACGCCAGCCGCAGTCACATTGGAGTGACTACCAATAACTTTCTCAAAATCATCCGCTAAATCCGAAGTGAGCCGCTCTTGCACTTGCAGACGGCTTCCTTGTCTAGATACTATCGCTTGAACTAATTTTCTATCGAGTGCGTGACCTGGGGAGTGCCAATACGCCACATGAACGACGCCATGAAAAGGTAACAGGTGATGTTCGCACGTTGTCGTCAATAATAAATCTCGCTCAATCGTAAGTTCGGAGACGTCAGATGTCGATGTGGAACTGAAACACCGCCTGAAAGTCGACATAGATGACGATTCTGGTACGTTTTGTTGCACTGTTTGCTCTAAGGAAACCTCTCTTCCACAAACCGATTCATTCATCATGGAAGCATAGTTGAACGCGCAACGCGCGAGCGAAAAAGGAGCTTCAACGCTTCTGCATCTCACAACAGATGATGGCATTTTGTTGTGAATATTCTTGCCGTTCTTGTGGTCGTCTCCTGCTGCATCGCTTGACAAGATAGGTGATGATAAAGTAGATGGCGAAGGCGGTGTTCGCGCTCTGCCCTCAAACGAAGTGTACGATGACAGCGAAATATCATCCGCCAAAGCAGAGTTATTGTCTCGCATTGTAATGTCGTCGTCATCATCATCATCGTCATCCTCGTCATCGTTATCGTCATCGTCATCATCGTCTCCGCAACCCACGAGAAGATTTTCACTACTAGAGCTAGTTGAAGTTCCGTTTGCTGACTTTAATCCAATCGCTTTGAGAAGTCGGATCGATGCTTCGAGAGCTTTTTTGGGTGGAGCTTTCGAGCTTCCCCGCTCCGACGGAGACGTGCTCCGCCGCGAACTGCCTTCTAAAGGCGACGAAGTATCTTGTATCTTTGCGCGACCCATGCCGAGCAACCCTTCAAATTCGGTCCATCTTCCCTCGCGACACTCTTCATCTTCATAATCCTCCGCATCGTTCTTCATCGCCGAAGAACGATCAAATTTCTCTCTGCATCTGCCCAAGCTCAAACATCCGACGCCGTGACGACTCACGTTTCTAGCAGATGCTGCGTTCGCATTACCTTTCCGTGGTCCTAATTGCGTGGTTTCTAAAACGACTCCAACACCTGAAGCGCATGCAATTTCTCCAACAGCTTCCGCAATTTCTCGCGCTAAACCTGCTGGATTTTGCACTCTTCGAGCAAATACTTCCGCTACGCGCGCAACTTTACTCAATCCAAGAATGTATCCGTCTTTCGGAACGTAACCTACGTGCACGACGCCGTAAAAAGGCATCATAGAAGTCGAAGAAGTGGAAAATATTGGCACGTCGCGTACTAAAATTATAGACGCGTCGTCGCCTTCTCGTTTTTGTTGTTCTTGTTTTGCTTCTACATTTCGCGTGCTCTCTTCACCCTCTCCGCTCGCGTCTTGTTGTTTCATCGTTATCGGTCTCGAAAGTGTGGGTTCTTGAAACAATGCCGTACCGAGCGCATCGCGGGCAGTTTTTCCGTATCCTTTCATGGCGAATGTCATGGCTTTGGCGACTCGTTTCGGAGTATCCAAGAGTCCTTCGCGCGTAACGTCCTCGCCGAGGCCAGCGAGTAAATCTCTCACGCACTCCTCCACGAGGTTCATCCGTCGCTCTTTTGAGACGTCGTCCTCTTCCTCTCCGAGAACTCCTCCCTCGCAGCCACCGACGAGGATGGCGTCCGTTTCTCTCTCCGCTTCGTCTCTCATGAGTGATGAGGATCTCTCCGAGGAGTTTTTTTCGTCGTCCTCGTACTCTATTTCTTCGGCGTGAAAGGCATCATCATCTTCCTGGCACTTCTCCCTTCTTCCTCTTCCTCCGTCGTCCACCGCACATTTTTTTGAGAGCCCACCGGCGTTCCTCGTCGTCGTCGTCGGAGTCGGAGTCGGAGTCGCTCTCGGCGCTCTCGGCGCGTGGTTGACTCTCGTGGAATCTTTGCATTCATCCATAATCATCATCATCGCGTTTTGTTATCTATCTCCAGGGAGCGAGCGAGCGCGTGTGTGTTTTTAGTGAGTGGATACACTCGACGACACGACGCTCGTCGTTAAATGGAATGGACACTTTTCGGTGGATAACGCGAAAATCTCTTTCATCATTGAGTGGTCGGTCCCCTGCGAAAAAGGGAGAGCTTTTTGACTGAAAACTGACTGCGAGAGTCCTCCTTTCTTTTCTTCCGGGAGAAACGACCACGAACAACGTCATAACTTATACGACGATCTTTTGACGGACCGAGTGTAACTTCTCATTCTTTAGAACGTAACGAGAAAAGAACTCTGTACTTCCGAGCGCGCAGCAGCTTAAAATAACAGAAAGAGAAAGAGAGATAAATTTCTCTAAACTGGACACGCATTTTTAAAAGCGATAAGTAAGCAGTGTGTGTTGAGGGGGTTGCTTTTTCTAAACATAAAAACAATCATGTCTTCTCAAGCGATGACTTTTGGATCGAAGACGACGATTGTCGCCTCTTCTTCTTCTTTGAGAACGAGCGTCCGCAGAAATGTCAGATCGAACCGAACGACGACGACGAAAGCGCAGCAGCAACAACAAAGACGACTCGCCATCGGCTCGAACAATCATCATACGTCATCGATGATGGTAAAATCTTCCCCGGCGTTGAGATCGAGAATCGTCGGTAAATCTTCCACCGACGAGGATGGGTTCTCCGGTACGGTTGTTTTAGACGTCGACGAAGTACCGGATGAGTGCGATGTGAGGAATCCGGACCCGAAAAAGTGCGAACCAGTGCGCTTAAAGATCGACGACGTGTGGTACGACGCCAGAGGGTGGGCGAAAGCGCATCCGGGAGGTGAAAGATGGATCCACTTCTTTGACGGTCGAGATGCCACGGATGCCTTCTACGCTTTGCACTCGTACGGTCCAAACGGTGCCGACTTAGCCCTTCGAAGACTCAAAAAATTACCAAAGTGCGACCCGCCGGCGGATACTTCCAAGCTCCCGACGGACCGACAATACGAAATCTCCATGGGTTTCAGAGAATTTAGAAAGAAGCTCGAGGCTGATGGGTTTTTCAAAAGAAACGCTGTCAAGGAAATCTGGGCACTGTCGCAAGTTGTCGCTTTATACGGCGTCGGAACTGCTGTCGCGTACTCCCATCCGATTATTGCCACCGTGCTCTTGGCGCTCGGCGCGGTTCAAGCGGGTTGGCTCGGACACGACTACGTCCACGGTAGAGGCAAATTATGTGATTCTATGAGATACATGCCGACTTTATTGAACGGTCACTCAGTTGAGTGGTGGACGCAAAAGCACTCCATGCATCACACGTTTACGAACGAAGAGGACATGGATGGGGACGTCATGATGGAACCGTTTTTCTATCTCAGACATCCGAAAGATTCCGGAAGGCCAGACTCTCCCATGCGCAAGTGGCAACACATCTACGGTTACCCTTTGTTGTCCATCATGTACTGGCTCTGGAGATCGCACTCTGTCAAGGTTGCGTTTAAAGAAAAGAGGTGGAAGGAAATCATTTTAATGGGTTTGAACTACGTCTGGTTGGCGACGTGCATGCCGTGGCAAGTCGCGCTCGGCTCGGTCACGTTGGGCGGTTTCATCGTCGGCTCTTTGGTCAGCGCGACGCATCAATCTGAAGAGATTATGGACGCCTCTAATGCGGGTGAATACGTCGACGGTCAGTTTCGATCTACCAGAGACGCTGAAACTGTCTTTGGTCCTCTCGAAACCTGGATCTGGGGCGGCATGGACACTCAACTCGAGCACCATCTCTTCCCTACTATGCCGAGATACAACTATCACAAATTGCGACCGATTTTGAAAGCGTGGGCGAAAGCCCAAGGTATTTTGTACCGATCGAGTCCGTCGACGACTATCATTTCGGATAACTGGAAGCTTCTCGATAAAATCGCTCACCAAGCGTAAGAAAGAAACGCGCCCCTGTCGTGTATTTTAAAAACATTTTATTATTATAAAAAGGAGAAGCTCGCGACGAAGCGGGTGAAGATAATACACTGATAATAATAATATAAAACTTTATGATTTTAGGAATCAAAATTGATCGAATACGAGACGGAAGAAAGAACGAAAAGAGTAAAGGATTCGTCGCGTCGATGTGATTTGTGCGAGTGCGTGTTGTAGAGGAATATATTTTAATCAAATAAAAGTCCAACTAATACTGTGATTTATAATCGAGCACCCAGGGAGACTGTTGTTTGTTTTTTTGGGTCCGCCCCAAAAAAAAGCAAAATCTCTCTACCGACGTGTCACCGTTGGGAAAGAGCTCACGCGAGAACCGCACCTTTTCCGAAAATTCATCCGGCATTCTTTTCTGCCTTGTGCGCGCACTTTCTTTAAAAGAGAAACCATCTCATCCATAATGTTCGCGACGCAATCTTTAACCAAGCAATTCAACTCGACGGCGACGACGACGAGTTCGTTGACGCGCAAGCAACAAAAGCAATCTCGAAGACGCGCGGGGAACCAAATCACGCGCGCGTCTTCTGCCAACGTTGAAAAGCCGAAAGATTCTCCACCACCAACTTCTTCGGCAACTGCGACGAATCCTCCGACCCCGCCGAAAAAAGAAGATCGCAAAATTGTCAACGGTCAAGACGTTCCATCTTTCGAGGATATCTCCACCGCGCACTTCCGAATCAGTTCAGGTACGTTTCCTCTCTCTCTCCCTTTCTCTTTCGTATCCGTAGATGAGAGATTTGGTGGATATCAATTTTCCTTTTCTTCAAAATGGGTGCACTAATCTCTCCTCTTCTTCTTTTTCTTTTTTTTCTCGAACTGAAACTGACTGATGAGAAACAAAACATGTGTAAAAAATAATCTCTTTTTTCTGTGCGTTGGAAACTTATAACTGACTCTTATCATCATCATCATCATCAATTAACAGGTGTGGTCCGAACGAGATGCGTCGAGTCTCACGCCATGTCCAAGGCCACCGGAAGCAGAATTTTCTTCAAGCACGAGTGGGAACAACGCACCGGGAGTTTCAAAGAAAGAGGCGCGAGAAACGCTTTGATGTCTTTGTCGGACGCTCAGAAGAAGAAAGGTGTCGTCGCCGCATCCGCCGGTAACCATGCGTTAGCGTTGGCCTACCACGGAGCTAAACTCGGCATTCCAGTTACGGTTATTATGCCTTCGATTGCCCCGTTGACGAAAATTACCAAGTGCAGAGACTTGCAGGCGAGAGTTATCCTCCACGGCGCGACGATTGCAGACGCCGCAAAGTACGGCAAAGAAGAGTACGAGAAGAAGGAGGGGTTGAAATACATCAACGGCTTCGACGATTTTGAAATCATCTCTGGTGCGGGCTCGATGGCTCTGGAAATTTTAGAAGACGTCAAAGACGTGGATGCCATCGTCATCCCAGTCGGAGGCGCCGGTTTGATTGCTGGTTGCGCTTTGGCCATTAAAACGTTGAAGCCAGATTGCTTAGTCGTTGGCGTTGAAGCCGACCGATGCCAATCCATGAGCGCGGCGTTGAAGGCTGGAAAACCTACGCTCGTTCCTTCTGGAGCTACTTTGGCTGACGGTTTGGCTGTGCCAACCGTCGGACCGCGATCCTTCGAGACGTGCAAAGATTTGATCGACATCATGGTGACGGTTTCAGAGAGAGACATCGCGACGGCGCTTTTACGATTGGTAGAGTTGGAAAAACTCGTCCAAGAAGGTGCGGGTGCTTCAGGCTTAGCGGGTATTTTGGCAAATAAGATACCGCAATTAAAAGGTAAAACCGTGGCAGTCGCGCTGTGTGGAGGTAACATCGATACGAGCACATTAGGATACTGCATTGAACGTGGCTTGGTCGCCGACGGGAGACTCATTAAATTTGAAGCCGTCGTGAGTGATCGTCCGGGAGGTATTGCGGGATTATGCGGGGTTATCGCGGAGGCAGGAGCGAGTATTAAGCACATGACTCACGACCGCGCGCGCCTTGGTGAAGAAAGTCACTCCGTGTTGGTCACGGTCGAGTGCGAGTGCACCGGTCGGGAAATGGGGAAGGACTTGATTCAGCGCTTGGACAAGAACTACAAAATCATCAGCACGAGCATGTTGTAAAACAAGAAGGGATCATTATAAAATTGAAGGAGAGAGAGGATGAGAGACGAGGAAAAGTCCATTTACTTTAAAAAGCCTACATTATTATTAATGTTCTTGTTGTTGTAATACTTAGAGTGTGAATTTTTTTTATCAATAAAACTACAACACCACTGAAACATTATCATCGAACACAACGTGAATCGATGAAGAGGAAAGTATAATAAGAGATGCGTAAGGTTTTGTCTAGAACTCTAGAAGCCAAAAAACCTGTTTTAAAAAAGTGCCCTGATCGAGAATGCGCTTGATAGCAAACCTTGACCCCGATTTATCTATAGATTTAACTACACGCCAAAAATCGGATAAAAGTGCGTCATCATGAAAGATGTAACATTACTTCATGAACTCGTTACGGTCACCCAGACGTCTGGGTGATCGAGCGGATAATATGCCTCGTGGGAAGATAAGGCATCTGCATGATTGCCACCGTGCACGTGACCCCCGAATGCGTGGAAAACGCCATTTTTGAACGCGGCGCCGAATCGAAATCTCGCGGTGGGGATCAATTGGCGATCCTCCCAAGCGTCGTGAGCAACAAAGTATTCCTCGACATGATGCGTGGCAAGCTGGGTAGCGCTGTTATCGGTGGTGTTCGTTTCGCCCCCAATTGCAAGCAACGAGTTCGCGATTGGATTGGCAACGAGTTGAAAATCGCCTCTGCTGTTCTTCATTTCAGCGTGCGTCGACGTCCAAACGTCCGTCAACACGTCGAGCGAATAGAGCTTTGACTGACTCACATAGGGTACCGCCACACCGGTTAGGGTATCGTGCCAGCCTCCTGCGAGATAAATACTGTTTTTCAACGCCGCGCAGCTCACGTCCCCTCTTGGATCCGGAAGATCCGAAGTTTTGACCCACTCGGAAGACAACGGTCCAGCGAGCTTATACACCGAGTTCAATACCGAATAGTCTACTCCGTAACCACCCATGAGATAAATAGCGTTGTTAGATCCAGTAGCCGCGCATGCATCTTTGACGACTGATGGCAAGCAACGTGTTCCTGTTTCTGTTCTCCACGTGTTCGTGTCGACGTTATAAACCATCGGACAGACCTTGTCGGTATCCTCGTCGTATCCGCCGTCCACGCCCGGGGTAACAGCGGAGATTCCGCCAAGGATCCAAACTTCGTTTTGATTCAGGTCGTTCTTCATGACAGCTGCGGCGTAACGCGCTCTCGCTTCTGGCATGTTAGTCATGGAATCGTATGAATCATTGATGGAATCGTATCTGAGCACTGTATTGAGATACGTCCCGCTCACATCCTTGCCTCCGAAAATATAAACGAAATCCGTTTTATCTCCTTCAATAGAAACGGCTTGGAAATCCGAGCGCGCACCCCCTTCGAGACGCCTCTTATGATGCCACACTCCAGATCCTCGAAAGAATGAGAACGAGTTCTCGTTACTTGATAAAGGAGACGGTTTTCCAATCGAGAGTCTCACTCCGGTCACACCGTTAGTGTCGTTTTCAAGGTCCCGAACCGTCTTGGCGGCGTAAATCGACAGCGAGAACGCGATGAGCAAAACTATCAAGTGGACCGCGTTGTAAATAGTCGTGAATAACGACGAAGACTTTGAAGAACGATATCCTCCTCCGCTGGTATTGGGCATGTTCATCATCACTACCGAATCTGTCGAGTCCATCTCGTTTCTTTCTACGGAAGAAAAGAGTGAGGAAAATTTGCATTGGCTCGATTAAAAACGACGTCACTTTTTCTCTCGAAAGTACAGGAGCAAAGTAAGCACGACAAACGCGAGGAGCTTAAATATGCGTATTCTTATCGTACATCTATAACTTAATAAAGCTAAATTTGCAGTAAACTTCTGTGCAACTCTCCAGCTTCTGCTCCTTGCGTCATGACAAACAATCGCAACGAACTTCCGAGAGACTTGGAAAGTTCGGTGTGAAACCAGAGCAACTCGTTTTCCATATTCGCCTTGGCGGTTTCGTATTTTTTAAACAACGTCGTCTTCTTGACTCGATAATCGGCTACTTTCAATTCGAGTCTTCTTTTTTCCTCTCGTTTCGGTCCAGCGTCCGGTAAGCCTAGGGAGGAGATCTTGTACTGGTTCCTCGCTATGCTCTGTAACGTGTGATTGTATTCGTCTACTATTTTTTTCCTCGCCGCGAGCGCGTTGACAACCTCCATGATCAGTTGCAGAGACCCGCTAATCTTTTCAAGGAACAATCTATTTCTATCGTGCTTGAGCTCGGTAGTTTCCGGGGTATCGTCGCTTTGCGCTATGCGGGAGAATGTATTTGCAGCCTTTCTCCAGCAAATGCCTTGTCGCGATGAAGATGAAGACGCCGTCGACCAGTTCGCCTTCGCCGCTCCCGAAATGCGTTCAATGATTTCTACTCCTCTCGTTTCGTGCTCTTGCATGGTGTTGAACACCGTGGACAAATCCGAAAAGTACTCCGTCGTTTTCTCTTTATGTCTGATTACTTTTTTCGCCGAGGCGAGCATTTTTTCCGTTCTTTCTCGAAGTGAAGATATGTACTGACAAACCTCCGCGTGCAGCGCCGGTTCCCGAAGCGTTCCTTCGACGTCAAATAGATGAGAGCCACCTCCTAATTCACCGTCAGACGTTTTACTCGCTATGGTATCGTTGATGGATGAAATCACATTCGTAACGCTACCGAAAATGGATGAAATAGCGGAAGTTGTTTTCTTTTTAACATCTTTCGTCGTCGAGAGCTTCACCTTGTTATACGTCGTGTTGCTCTTGGAGCAGTCGAGAAAATCATACAAAGCTTTTGAGCGCGACAGAAGAGGATGCATCGAGATCTTCGCTATAAATACTCTCAGTAACGTCGCGCGCGAAGCAATTGCGGGCGATTTTGGATCATCTAAAGGAAACGTCGTCTTTGGTGGTAACGTTGGCACGATCACGCCGGCGACTTCTTCGACTAAAGCTTGATACAGCTTGTTGAACTGTGAAAACCGTCGTCGAACTAAACCAGATTTTCTGGCATACGTTGGTAACGTCGTCCAATACGAAACGCCAAAGACTATGTGCGCGTTTAATCCTTCACCTCTGCGCTCTGGTGCGCCTACCTCTACGTGCATGCGATTGCTTTCTTCTTCTTCTTCTTCTTCTTCTTCTT
>Ga0209425_10003712_pt1 | contig 15982 bp, 17 predicted proteins | sample COG_05_FD_184749 | JGI IMG/M metagenome (GOLD analysis project Ga0209425, IMG submission 184749) | Pelagic Microbial community sample from North Sea - COGITO 998_met_05 (SPAdes) (version 2) | ecosystem: Environmental > Aquatic > Marine > Neritic zone/Coastal water | place: Helgoland, sampling...
ATAATGGATCCAATTTTTTTAGCTTATGCTTCCTTTGGAGTATTTGTTTTTGGTATTTCTAAAGGTGGAGTTCCAGGACCTGTAGCAATGCTGGCAGTTCCTGTAATGTCTTTTGCCATGAGCCCTCTGCAAGCAGCTGGTATCCTGCTTCCACTTTTAATTATTATGGATTTTTCTGCCATCTATTTATACTGGAAAAAATGGATAAGTAGTATTTTAAAAATTATTATTCCAGCATCTATAGTTGGAATCTTATTTGGAACTTTCACCTTTCAGTATACCAATGAAAATCAGATACGTGTTATGGTTGGGGTTATTTCAATAATTTTTGTTTTAGTATCATTTATTCAAAAAAGTGAATTTTTACTAAGACCAACGAAGTTAAAAGGTTACTTTTGGTCATCAGTTGCAGGATATACCAGTTTTCTAATCCATGCAGGAAATCCTCCAATGAATTTTTATACACTTCCGCTAAAACTAGATAAAATTTCCTTTATTGGAACAATGACTTTTGCATTTTTAGTTATTAACGTGGTAAAATTAATTCCTTATTACTATGTGGGACTATTAGCGCCGTCAAACTTAATAGTTTCTCTAATGTTGTTACCCTTAGCTTTTTTAAGTGTATTATTTGGATATTTTCTTCAAAAGAAAATTCCTGAAAAATTATTTTTTAATATAGTTTATGTGTTACTTTTTTTAAGTGGATGTAAATTAATATATGATGGATTAATTTAATCCAGCCCCTCTGCTATATTTAAAAAACGCTCTGAAACATCAGCGTTTAAATACTTTAATCCCTTTCTATATTCTTCTGACTCATAAAAATTTTCTGCTTCTTCCATTGATGGGAATTCAATTATAACTGCACGATTAATTTTTTTACCCTCTAAGTTTTTGATTCTTCCACCCCGACTTAAAATTTTTGCCCCTGCTTTTATCAAGGCAGGTCCTGCAATATCGGCATATTTTTTATACTCTTCATGATTTTTTACATCCACTATTCCAATCCAATAAGCTTTAGTCATTGTTATCTCCTTTTATTTTTGTTTTGTAACTTGCTCTTTTATTTTGCCTAAGTCCAAAAGGGCCAGGGATAAATAAAGTCATGGTGCTTGTATTGGGCTTTAAATCAACTCGATGAAGGTGGTCAGCTGATCTGAAACCTATATATCCAGGCGGTCTCCAAAATTTACCCTTATTAGTGGTCTCCCAATAACCTCCTTTTAAAATTATAGTTATATAAGGACACATGTGATTATGAACCCCTTCTCCATGATCATCATCTAACATTTTATGTATTATAATATTAAAAGGAAACCATTTTGGTCTTTTTCTAAACAATAAATAATATCTCTCTAACCAAGGTTTTGCTTTATCAAATTCTGGGTGTGAAGGCCCTCTATCTAATACAACTTTTTTTCTTCCAAGTTTTTCTAAAATTTTTAAAATCATTTATTTACAATGTGGGTATAAAGACAAAAACTTTCCAGCACCCTTATTACAATTTTCTATCCAGTCATTTGATGACTCATCATTTGCATAATCTGAGATGTATTTAAAACATTTGAATTCAATATCATAAACCTTGCATATTTTTGCCAAGGCATAGGCTTCCATATCAACAATATCACAATTTAATTCTAATTTATTTTTTACAAATCTATCTCCAGTTGCGCAAATATAACCTTTGTCAGACAATATAATTTTAGAAATAGGATCAAAAGGAGTCTCACCTAATTTAAAATCTAATAGACCTCTAGCATCCATATCATGTTGTACAAAAGTTGTGCATTCTACCAGTCCACTAATTTCTCTTTTAAAAGATCCTGCTGTACCATAATTAATTACTTGTGTTGGCTTGTGCAAATTTATTAATTCCATTAATTTCATTGTGGCATTAATTTTTCCTACTCCTGTATGATGAAATTTATTTAATGAAGGAGTTTCTTCTTTCAATGCAGCTACAAAAATTGTTTTCATTTATAGTGGTCCAAAATTTTTAATTATTTTTTTTGTAATTTTAGTTATTTCTGGCATTGTTGGTTTTAATAATTGCAACCTATCATAAATTAATGGATTATTTTTTAATTGTTTTCTCAGTGCATTACCAAAAGTCATACGTAGTTCAGTTCCTATATTAAACTTAGCAATATTAGTTTCTCTAGCCAGTTTTTTTCTAATACGATTTGGAATACCGCTTCCTCCATGTAACACTAAAGGTATTGATATGGAATTTTGAATAGTTTTTATTTTATCAATATCAATTGTTGCTGTTTTATTTGTTTGCAAATGCGTATTACCTACTGATATGGCCATTGCATCTACATTACTCTCTTTAGCAAACGTTATGGCCTCTTTAGGCAATGTTCCCTCTGATGATTTTCCATTAGCATATCCCACAAAACCGATCTCGCCCTCAACTGACACCTTGGCATCATGTGCTTTTTTAACTATCTTTGATGTTATTTTAATATTATCTTTTAATGATAATTTTGAGCCATCAAACATAACAGAGGTAAAGCCTGAATCAATACCTTCCTCACATTCTCGAAAAGTATATCCGTGATCTATGTGGCAACAAACATGAGTTTTTGTTTGAGAAGCTAAATAACGGAACATTTTTCCCAAAAGAGGAACGGGTGTATGAGCTCGACAAGAAGGTCCAGCTTGTAAAATAATAGGGATCCCTGTCTCGTCAGCTGCCTTAGTAAAAGCTAGAGCATCATCCCACGCTAAAACAACTAAACCGGCTACAGCGTAATTATTTTTATTTGCATCTCTTAATATTTTTTTTAATGATACTGCAGTCATTATTTATATTTGGCGATCATATCTTTAATACCTGGTATGGTTTCTACTTGATAAGCATGCTCAGGTTGAAAATATTGAACAAGAGATCTTTGAGATAATCCACCTAAAATAGTAAAATAATACATCTCATATCCTGGGGCTACAACACAAGGATGATAACCTGTTCTTATTGCAATTGTTGACCCATCAATTATGTGCTCAGCTTTTCCAACCTTCTCATCAACTTGTTGAAATAATTGAAATCCAAATCCATTATTTGGACGAAAACGATAATTATATGTTTCATCATGACGTGTTTCATCGGGAAGTCGGTCAGTGTCATGTTTGTGAGGGGGGAAACCAGACCAACCACCCTGTCCTACAGTGTAAAGTTCATTGCATAGCAATCTGCCAACTTTATCATGATGTTTTGATCCAAGAATATGTTTAATTTTCCTATGTGTTTTTGTATCATCCGATCCATATTGAACCTTATCAATCTCATTAACTCTAACAGCGAAAGGCTCAAAAGTTTTATCAAATTTTGCACCAGCAATAAAAATTTCAGAATCTTTGAGTGCCACAAAGGAAGCTTTTGCACCAGATGGAACATATACACCCTCTGGTTCACCGTCCCAAACATCTATAGTCCTTGTCCCTAAATCAGTTACTTGATAACCTTCAACATTTACATTTATAGTGCCTGTAGCAGGTACGATGCATGTTTCATAACCAGGAGTTACATATTCAAAACTTTGATCTTTGTTTAGTTTTACAATATTAAAATAATTAAGCGGAACATGATTATCATCTATATCAACAATGGGTTTATTTTGATTATTAAATGGTGGTATATGCATTATGTATCTCCTTTATTAATGTTATTATTTTTCATAAAATCTAAAACTTCATCCAAATCTGGCATCGCTGGGGCACATCCAACTTTAGTTACAACTATTGCTGCAGCAGCTGAACTAATTTCTATAGCTCTTTGAAGATCATAGTTTTTAAATAGAGCTCCAATTAACGATCCCATAAAAGCATCACCAGCCCCAGTAGGTTTAAGAGGTTTAACTGGAAAAATTCCTTTTGTTATTTCTTTATTATTTGCAAAAGTTATTGACCCTTTTTCTCCCATTTTATAAATTACTAAATCACAATTAGTTGATAATTTTTTTGCATAATCCAAACCTTCATCATAACTTCCAGAGAGAACAGCAAATTCATCATCATTGCCTATTATCCCAGAACAATAATCACAAGCAAGATTATATATTTGTTTTGCTTTAGCTGCAGACTCCCAAGTATATGGTCTGTAGTCAATATCCATAATAACTGGTATATTTTTTTCTTTAGCTAATTCCAAAGCATACAATACTGAACTTCTAGATGGTTCAGCAGCAAGAGAAGTTCCTGTAATCAATATGCATTCATAATCTTGAAGGTTAGAATTTTCGATATCACTTTTATTTAAAAATAAATCAGCTGCTTTATGTCTATAAATTATTGATTGATGATCTTCTACGGTTGATTCTACGACAGCAAAAGAGATTCTAGATTCATTATCTTCTAATTTAACTAAATCTCTTTTCACTCCGTAATAATCTAATTGATTTAGAGCAAACTTACCTAATGCATCATTTGATACTCTTGTCAGCAAAGAACATGATCCACCATATTTAGTTAATTGAACACCCATATTTGCTGATGAACCACCCAGATGAGTCACATATTTATTTGTATTTTCAATTTTTGTCCCTGGGGGGTCAGGATAAATATCTACCCCAGCTCTGCCAATAAGTAAAAAATTATTTTTTTGAATTTTTGAAATTAAAAATTCCAAAGACATAAATTATTTACTTTTCATATCAATAAACTCAGCTTCATAATCAAAAGGGTTAATAGCATCAATACAGCCAATATTTATTGCAGCACCATTAGGGTCACTCCTTCTATTATGATGAGTATATATTCCACAAGTTTTACAAAAAAAATGTTCAGCAATCATAGTATTGAATTTGTATGAAGTAAGATTTTCTTTGCCTTTGATTATTTGAATAGAATCTTTAGAAACCATGCACATTTTTGCATTTTTTTTAATACAAATTGAGCAATTACATTGTTTAATTGTTTGAAGATCAGTTTCAACTTCTAGCTCTACATCACCACAATGACATTTTAAATTATATAGCATTATAATACCTCAGAATTATATGGCGCGCTCTGGAGGACTCGAACCTCCGACCCTCGGTTTAGAAAACCGATGCTCTATCCGGCTGAGCTAAGAGCGCATTAATTTCCTTTTATCATAGTATTAATTATTTCAAAAGATTAATGTGTCCAAGGTTCTTTTCTATTCATATCAAAATTAGAGGCATAGTTTTTTGGTTTAATTTTTCTCTCTTTAGGTTCTACAACAATAAATTGTTCACCATTATTTTTTGCCCATTCGACAGCTTGCTCTTTGGTGTCAAAAAAAATTCTTATTTGCTGTTTAGTGTCTAGAGAACTATTCCAACCCATCAGGGAGTCTTTAACTTTATCTTTGTCAGAAATGTATTCAGCAAGCCATTGTTTAGTTTTACCTAAGCCTGATTGCATGGAAGACTTTGAGGGTTTGTATATTTTAATTGTCATTTCTATATTCCTACTTCAAAATATTTATCTTGAAACTCATTATATAATTTTCCAGAGGAAATAATATTATTTTTAAACTTTTGTGTCTCTAAAATAACTTTAGTTAAATAAAACTCACCTAATTGAATTTTTGCAAGATAAAAATCATCATCTTGATCTTCATTTTTAGCAATAGAAACATGAATAAATTCCAGCCAAGTAAATCCTACTGCAACGAGAGCAAATAGATTTAAAAGGTCTACGGCGTGTGAATTAATTTCCTGAGTATTATTTGATGGAATTTCTTTTATAAATTTTATAGATTCCTTTAAATCATTATGAGAAGGATTAAAAAGTTTTATAAATTTATGAAGTTTTTTATTATCTTTATTATCTTCTAAAAATTTATTAATTTCATTTAAATATTGATTAATAATTAAACCGTTGTGAATATTAAATTTTCTCCCTATTAAGTCTAATGCCTGAATGCCATTTGTGCCTTCATATATCGGTGTAATTCTTGCATCACGAACTAATTGTTCCATTCCATGGTCTGTAATGTATCCATGACCACCATATATTTGTAATGCTTGATTTGTAATTTCCATTGATTTGTCTGTAGCAAAAGATTTTAATATAGGAGTTAATAAAGCTATTAAATTATCGGATGACTTGGTTAATTCTTCATTTTGATCTGATTCAATTATATCAAAAGCATAACCAGCCTTAAGCATTAATCCTCTAATTCCATCATTCATAGATTTCATAAACATTAAGTTTTTTCTTATTTCTGGATGCACAATAATTGGATCAGCTACATTCTCACTATCAGGTAACTTACCTTGAACACGTTCTTTAGAATAATGCAGTGCCGATTGAAAAGCTGTTTCTGATAAACCAATACCTTGAATGCCTACAAATAATCTTGCGCCATTCATCATGATAAACATAGCTTTCATTCCTTTGTTTAAGTCACCTACAAGCCAGCCTTTTGCATCTTCGTAATGCATAACACATGTTGGACTTGCTTTAATCCCCATTTTCTTTTCAATTGATCCACACTTCACATTGTTTTCTTTATCAAGTGTTCCATCTCTACGAGGAAGAATTTTTGGAACAAGAAAAAGACTAATACCTTTTATTCCTTCGGGAGCATTTGGAGTCCTTGCTAAAACTAAATGAATAACGTTTTCACTTAAATCATGTTCGCCACATGTGATAAAAATTTTAGTTCCCGTAATATTATAAGATCCATCATCATTTGGTGTTGCCATTGTTTTACTTAACCCAAGATCAGTACCACATTGAGGTTCTGTCAGATTCATAGTACCAGTCCATTTTCCAGAAGTTAGGTGAGGAAGATAAATTTGTTTTAATTCATCAGTAGCACTTTTCTCTATTGCATCAATTGCGTTAGCCGTTAGGCCTGGATAAAGACCAAAAGACATATTAGTGGAGCTCACCATTTCATCTAAGAACATGTTCATGATGTAAGGAAGGTTTTGACCGCCATATTTTTCTTTTACTTTGATGCCCTGCCAACCATTTTCAGAAAAAACTTTGTAAGCTTCTTTAAAACCTTTAGGAGCTATTACTTTTCCATTATCAAAAATACATCCTTCATTATCTCCAACTGTATTTAAAGGTAAAAGAGTCTCTTCACACATTTTAGAAGCTTCTTCTAATATCATCAGAAGATCTTCTATTTCTAAACTTCTATCTGTTAGGATCTTATTGTTATTAAGTTTTAAAAAATCCTCTAACAAGAATTTGTACTCTCTGATAGGTGTTTTATAAACTTGCATAATTAACTAACTCTTTCCAATACTGTTGCAATACCCTGCCCTAAACCAATGCATTGGGTAGCTAAGGCATATTTTTTATTAAGTTTGTTCATTAAATAGGCTGCTTTAGCAGTTATTCTAGTTCCAGTTGCTCCAAGTGGATGACCTAGGGCAATTGCCCCACCTTCGATATTTACTATCTCAGGATTTATTTTAAGCTCTTTTATACAAGCAATAGACTGTGATGCAAAAGCTTCATTTAACTCAACAATATCTATGTCATTAATATTTAATTGCGCTCTTTTAAGAGCCTTTAAAGATGCTCCAATTGGTCCTAAACCCATTAATTCTGGTGGACAGCCATTTATTGCAATAGATTTAATTCTGGCCAAAATAGGAAGATTATTTGACACTGCATATTCTTCATCACAAACTAAAGTTGCTGATGCACCATCCGTTAAAGGCGATGCAGTTCCTGCAGTAACAGTTCCATTTTGATCAAAAACTAATTTAAGACCATCTAAAATTTCTTGATTAGTATTCGGTCTTATTGCGCCGTCATTAATAACTTCAATTTCTTGATTTTTAATAACAGTAATCTCTTCATCAAAAGATTTCAATGACTGAGCCTTAAAAGCTTTAGCATGACTTTGAATAGCAAACTCTTGTTGTTCTTTTCTAGAAATATTAAATTTTTTTGCTACATTTTCAGCTGTAAGACCCATTGATAAATAAACATTTGGTTGATCTTTTAAAAGTTGAGGATGAGGGGAGTAATTTAATCCATTAATTGGTACAGATGTCATCGACTCAATACCACAACAAATAAAAACCTTTCCTGCATTCATTGTGATAGCTCCTGCAGCACTATGAATTGCCTGCATAGATGACCCACACCAGCGATTTATAGTCATTCCACCAACATGCTCTGGCATATCAGTCATAAAAGAAATTATTTTAGCAATATTATACCCTTGAGTTCCTTCAGGATAGGCGCAACCTGTAATGATGTCTTCAATGTCATCTTTATTAATATTCGTTGTCTTAATTAAATCATTAATTACTTGAGATAAAATATCTTCTGGTCTTACATTAGCTAACAGCCCTTTGTTTGCTATCGTAAATGGAGATCTTTTAAAACCAACTAAAACAACATTTGTCATTAAAAATCCATTAATGAATGAATCTTCACTCCTCTTTCTTGAAGTTTTTTATCACCCTTTAAATCTGGAAGATTAATTATAAAACCTGCTCCAATAATATTTTTATTTTCAAACATATTAATTAAATCAATTGCAGCAAGCGCAGTACCTCCGGTCGCAAGTAAGTCATCTATAATTAATAAGTTTTTGTGATTATCGAGAGCATCTTTATGAATATGCATTTCAGTTGATCCATATTCTAAAGTATAAGAAACTTTGAAAGTCTCTCCTGGAAGTTTGTCTGGTTTTCTTAAAGGTATAAATGCAGCACCTATATGGTATGCTATAGCTCCTGCCATTATAAAGCCACGAGACTCAATACTTAAAACAGCATCTATTTGTAAATTTTTCCAAGGGTTTGTCATTTCATCAATTACCTGTCTAAAGTGACCTGCGTCTTGCAACAGTGTTGTAATATCTCTAAATTGAATACCTTTAACAGGATAATCTAAAATTGTTCTAACGTACTCTTTCATTTAATTTATTCTTTCATTTATAATTAATCATTTCTTCATATTTAAATAATGTAATTGGAGCAAAATTTGTAGAGCAATCATATGTTTGTGTATATGGATATTTTTCAAAAGATTTTGCAATTTTCCCTTCTGTGCTTAAATTTTTCTCAAATAACTCTATTAAGAGTTTATTGGGATTTGCATGAGGCGCAATTGAACGAATATATTTAATATTACTATCTATTTCTTTAATATTTTTTTTACACATTAAGTAAGTAGCTGTTGCCATAGACCTTGAAACACCACACCAACAATGAATAACAATATCTTCGCTAACATCCCAATTATTTGTAAATTTTTCAATAGAATCAATATGAGAATTATTAGGTGGCAGTTGAGGAATGTCTTCCGTATTTAGTCTAAACATGTGATTATCTGGACTTACTTTGACTATATCATCAAAGCCTAGCTTAAGATGGTTTCGAACAAATTTAGGGGTTTCTGGCTCATATCCTGGATCAATAACTGAAATTAGATATTTTGGTTTCACACTTTCACAAACATCAACCAAATCACTTAATGAGCAAACTATTATCATAACTAAAAAAGGGTGGTTATAAACCACCCTTTCAACATATAAAATCTTTATTTATTATTCTTCAATTGCATCAGCTAAAATAGCGTTAGCCTCATCGTTTAAACTATTAAGAGTAGACATTATATCGTCCCCATTAATAATAGCCGCATAAGCTTTTTCAATCTCGCCTCTTACAGAATAATAAGCTGGCACTGACGGCTCACCTTTTCCATACTGAATTAATCCAAGAGATCTATTATATTGAGGAAGGTCATTTCTCTGCGCCACAATTAAAGGATGATCAGCAGAAGATGTTCTAACAAAACCATAGCCACTTTCAGTTGACCAAACAGCTGAATTTTCAGTATTAGTTATGTATTTCATCCATTGATAAGCTGCTACCATTTTATCAACATTACCAGTATTGCCCATAATCAGACCACCACCATATAAGTTCATGACTGGCTCTGCAGTTGTATGAGGTACTGCTGAAATTTCCCAATTTCCACTGTATCCATCTTCAATTGCATTTTGAAAATAAGTAATTCCAGAAGTTGAACCTAAGGCAAATAAATTGGTACCTAAACCAAGATATTGTTGATCTGCATATTTATCTCTAGTTACTTGCGCACAACCTTTATTAGCCATACCTTGAATAAATTCCATTGCAGCAACAGTAGCTGGTCCATTTAAAATATACTGACCTGCGTCATAATCAAATACGTCACCACCATGGGCAAAAACCCAGGCAGCAAAATTACTTGCGTCCGTGTCTATTTCATAACCAAGACTAGCAGCATCTCCAACACTTCCACTAAAAGTACTATTAGTTGCAGCACAGGCAGCTTCAGCAAATTCTGCAGGAGTTGTTGGCTCTGATAAACCAAGTTCATCTAACCAGTCTTTATTATAGTAAACAACTTCAATAGATTTACCAACTTCATGAAGTAACTTTGGATTGCCATCAAAATAACCTGAGAAACCAACTGTCCAGTTTGCCCCCCAATCATCGATATCATCTTGACTGACTCCCCATTTTTTACTGTTCGCTAAAATACTTTGGTCCATAGCAGCACCAATTTGATACATATCTGCAGCAGCGTTTCCATATCCTCTAGCAACATCCGCTTGATCTGGAGTACCTGCAGAAGTCATCATAGCAGATTGCACTTTACCGTAATGCCCTTTGTAAGTAATGTTAACTTTAATACCAGTTTCAGCCTCAAACCTCTCAGCTCTTGCTTTCATAAAATCTAAACGTTCATCTGAATATTGCACCCAAAACTCTACAGTTTGACCTTCTGGATTTGCATTCTCAATATCTGACGCAGTAACTGCGAAAATTTGAGAAGAAAATAAAAATGTTGTTACAAAAACAACCTTAATCAATAATTTATAAATCATAATCACACCCCTAATTAAGAATATCAGTTTAATAATAATTTATCACGTTTCTATTACAAATTAATTACAAAAAATTGTTAACAATTATTGTTTAAGTCCAAAATTAGAAATACTTTCTAAAAAAAGCTTCTGGGTGAAAAAGTATAGGAGTAAAACTGGGGATATTGAAATCAAAGATGCTGCCATCAACAAGTTATAATTTGTTCCAGATTCCCTTATAAAACTATAAATAGATACGGTTACAGGAAACCAATCTTCTTTTGTTAAAATTAATAGAGGCCAAGCAAAAGAATTCCAAGCTAAAATAAATGCAAACAATGAGACAGTAACAATAATTGGCATACTCATTGGAATTACTATTTTTCGTAAAAAATAAAGATGAGAAGAGCCATCCATTCTTGCGGCATCCCATAACTCATTTGGAATTTTTTTTATATATTGTCTTAATAAAAAAATTATAAAAACATTTCCAAAAAATGGAACAGTTAAACCTTGGAGAGAGTTCATCCAAGATGGACCAAAAGGTAAGGGGAAAATATCACCTCTTATGATTAGTAAGTGTGGTAAGAGAGCAATGATTTCAGGGATCATTAAAGATAAAAGTAATGAATAAAAAATAATATCCCTAAATGGAAAATTAATTTTTGCAAAAGCATAAGCAGCCGGAATACTGGTACAAAGAACTCCAATTACTATTATTGCACTTATGATAATGCTATTTAAAGTGTATTGTTGAAAGTTATTTGAAGTCCATACAGTTACATAATTTTCAAATCTTAATTCTCTCGGAATCAAATATTGATTTGATGCTTCTCCAGCAGTCATAAATGATACACTTATCATATATAATAATGGATATACTGATACAAACATCACAATAAATAAGATGATGTAAGGAACTATTAATTCTCTCTGATTAAATTTAATCATAATTTAAACGCTTCCTAAAAATAACATATTGTGAAATAGCCAGAACATTAAGAATAATAAATAAAACTACACCTTCAGCTGCAGCATATCCAAATTTAACACGATCCCAAAAATGATCAAAAATTTCTATCGTTACAACATCCATTGTCTCTCCTGCTGAAGATGTTTTCATTACCAGGATGTGGTTAAAAGCTTGAAATGAATTTATAAACCCAGTTAGTAATAAAAAGAAAATAATGGGCATCAATAAAGGTATAGTAATCTTTGTAAATGTTTGCCACCTTGATGCTCCTTCTGCTTTAGCTGCTTCATATAAATCTGATGGAATTATTGATAATCCCGCAAGAAGAATAATTGCATAGTAACCCGTATAGGACCAAACACCATAAAAAATAGATGTGGTTAATGCTAAGCTAGGACCAGCGAAGAAACCTTCCATCTTTATACCAAATAAAACTTCCGATAATTTTCTTTTATCAAATAGCCACATTTGTGGATCGTATCCAAAATAACCAATAAATTCATTAAGAATAGAATTTTCAGCTTTCCCAAATATAATAAAGAATACAGCCCCTCCCATTACTGCTGGTGTAATATAGGGAAATAACAACACCATTTGAAAGAACTGCTTACCTTTTAGTTTTTGATACAAAGCAAAGGCAATCAATAATCCTAAACCAACTTCTATTGTGATTGCAAAAAAAGAATAATAAAAAATATATATTAAAGAGTTTAAAAAATCTTCATCACCTTTTGCCATCATATCAGCCCAACTAATATTAATTAAGAAGAGACTTACAATTAATAATAACAACGATATAAATAGACAAAAAATTTTATTACTAAATTTATTTTTGAATTCAGACCATACCCAATAAGAGGCAATCATTACTAATAAACCTAAAATAAAAACCCAAAATGATCCTATATCTCCAACAATTTTTTGATAATTTTCAAAACCAAGAAACCTTCCTTTAAAGACTTTCCACTTATGAACACTCATGTACATTCCAAAAAAAACAGGGAAGATTCCAAACAAACCTATAATTAAAAAAGCTGGAAGGACAAATAAATAGCCATTAATTTGATCAGAGTATTTATTAGCAAATTTAATCATAAATAATTATTTTATCATCTTTTGAAATAACACCATTTTGTTGCGGCATAAGGTATAAACCCATATTAATATGATCATAGGTTTTTTTAAGTTGATTTGGTAAATTAATTGTCACTATATCTGTAGAAGGTTTCAAATTTGTTGCAGAACATCTAGAAATCTCGTCAGATACAAAAAAGTCAATATTATTTATACTTATTGTTTCTCCAATCCAATTTCTTTCTTCCCACGCAACTAAACCATCTATGTAAATATTTGCTCTAAAACGCTCAAATTCAATATTTGCAGAAATTTTTTTAGAAAAATCACTAATACTTTTTTTGTTAATTAGTGAAATTGAGTTATTGGGCATCGTATCAAAAAAAGGGTTTTTTTCATCCATTAAAAAATCTAATGGCTTATCCTTTGTAATAATTTGACTTACTTTTTCACATAGTAATTTTTTCTCATTATCAGAAAGGGGATTAATAGAAATAATGATTTCATCTTGTTTTTTTAAAACCAATTTATCTTTTATATAAGTAAAATTATACTTATTTAGTTCAGGAGTATTTTTGAGTGTTATAAAATTATTAAGTTTTCTAGATTTTGGATCTTCAATTAAATTTTTAATTTTAGATGAATCCAAATTTTGAACAAAAGCAAAAATTCGATCACTTTCTATCCCCTTCCCTTTTAAAATATTTAAAGAATCAGACTCTGTAAAAGATATGGACTTTACAGGAGAGTGAAATAAGTTTTCAATTTTTATCAAAACAAATATTTATAGAACAATTAGCTATTTTTGAGCAAGTAAATAGTTATCTAAAAAAGAGTCTAACCATAAAGAGATGGATTTGTTATACTTAAAACGAAGGAAAAGTTGATAAAAAAGATTTTGTGAACCTTTGCGAAATAATATTGTTGGCTTTTTCATCAAAACTAAGAATAGCCATCTTATATGGACCATAAAATCTACTTCTGGATGAAATTGTAAGGCATAGCAATTCTGAAATTTAAATGCTTGGTTTTCAAAAACATTACCACGAGCAAGAAGTTGACAATCAGAGGGTATTTCAAAGCCCTCAGTATGAAATTGATAAAAGATATTTTGATTGTTAAAAATACCTCTACCTTCTCCAACTGGCTCAATCTCATAAAATCCAATTTCTGCTAGATCATTTTTATTTTTTACAACATCACAGCCAAGATATTTAGCTAAAATTTGCGCTCCAAGACATATGCCTAAAAAAGGAATATTTGACTCTATAACTTGTTTCATCCAATTTATTTCATCTCTAATAAACTGATCATCATCATTTACACTCATTGGACCTCCAAAAATAACAATTGCAGAATAAGGAGTTAAGTCATTAGGTAAAATATCACCTAAAGGAGGCCTGATAATATCAGCGGTGAAGCCTCTATTTTTAAATTTATTTCCAACATCGCCTGCTACAGATGTTTTTTGATGCAAAACATAGAGGACTTTTTTCATAATTAATTTTATATAATTAAAATATTTATAAATAATTTCAAATAAAAATTGTAATTTAAAATTACTAAACTTTAAGAGTATCTTATTCAAATAAAGGTTCAATTTTCATTGAATTAACATCAACCAGACCTTTATTTGTTATTCTAAAATTAGGTATCACAGATAATGGAAGTAAATTGAACCCCATATATGGAAGAGCGCAACCAGCATCTATCCAGTTTTTTTTAAATATTTCATTTTCACTTGCTACTTCTGATGCTTTTTTATCAGAAAGCAATCCAGCGATAGGTAGTTTGACTTCAGCAATTAATTTTTGATTATCAACAATAACTATTCCACCTTGAGTTTCGTTTATTCTATTAACTGCGAATTGCATATCTTCTTCATTTAAACCTGCAACAATAATATTGTGGGCATCATGACCCACACTACTTGCTACAGCCCCCGATGATAAATTAAAGTCTTTTAAAAAACCATGAGCATAATCTCCTTTTTTGTTGTGTCTTTCAATGACACACAAATGACAAAGATTATTAGATTTCAATATTTGTGACCAATCACTATGTTTTGCATTGATTTGAATCTGGTCTTTAAATGTTACAATGCCAGGCAATTGAGCTTTAATGACATTGATTTTAAATTCATTTTTTTCAGGTATACGAGGAATCATTTCAATATTGTTAGGAAGGTTAACAGTATTATAAGCTTTAGAGGGGTACTTATATCTATGGTTGGTTAGTTGCTTGTCCAAAACAGAGGTAATTTTTTTATCTTCAACAACTAATTGACCTCCCAACCAAGTGTTATGAACAGTCAGTCCATCGTCGACCATTATAATATCAGCTCTTCTGCTGTGACCAAGAGCTCCATAATCTCTATCTATGTTATAGCGTGTTGCTGGATGCAAAGATCCCATTGACCAAGCAGTTTCTTTATTAATACCTAAATCCCTTGCTTGACGAACTACCCAATCTAAACCAAAATTAAACAAATCATCTGCATCTCTATCATCTGTGCACACACAAATTCTTTTTGTACTAGCCTTGTATTCTGTAACTACTTTAATTGCTTCTTTAATACTATTCCAAGGTGTTTTTGGATTTCCACCACGCAGAAAAATCCATAGTCCGGCATCAAGTAAATCGTTTGTAAATAACTTTTCTTCAGCTTCATGTGTATCTGTTATACCGCTAGCAGCATAAGCTGCTACAAACTCTCTGCCAAAAACATGTCCACTAACTGGCAAATTTCTTTTTAATGTCTCAGATATAATAGAATGCGGTAAGTCCTCCGCATTACAAACAGATACAAAATCCATCTTTTCACCAAGGCCAATTATTTCAGGCCACTTATCATATAAGTTAGATGCCTTAACTGCATCTAGACTCCCCCCAGCTGTTTCTAAAGTATCATTAGTTGCAGGAATAGTACTGGGTAAAGTAAGAAAGATAGATAATGGAGCTTGTCTACAATCTTCAAGCATCCATTCCATGCCCTCAACATCACTAACATTTCCTATTTCATGAGAGTCACAAAATATTGTAGTAGTTCCATTTAGAAGTGCTGGCTCTGCATAAGCGCACCCTGTCATCATACTACTTTCAATGTGCATATGAGGATCAATTAA
>Ga0209425_10003715_pt1 | contig 15978 bp, 12 predicted proteins | sample COG_05_FD_184749 | JGI IMG/M metagenome (GOLD analysis project Ga0209425, IMG submission 184749) | Pelagic Microbial community sample from North Sea - COGITO 998_met_05 (SPAdes) (version 2) | ecosystem: Environmental > Aquatic > Marine > Neritic zone/Coastal water | place: Helgoland, sampling...
TTTAATTGCATTTTTTAACCAATCTCCTGTTGAGAAATTATTTTTAACACTATGGAAACCATATAAGTGATGTTTTATGCTTTGATAATCTTTAAGGTTAGGGCGAGCTGATAAAATTTTTAATTCTTTATAAACTTGCATACTATCTGCATTAATAATTTCACCATTAATTTTTTTTGCAAGTTTAATTGAAAAATGTGATTTTCCTGAAGCAGTTGGTCCAGAAATTAAGATAATCTTGGATTTTAAATCCATGATTAGTCTAGCTTAACACCAATATATCTTCTTTGATTTTGATTATTATATATTGCTAGTAAAATTGTTTTTTGATTTGATTTTAAAACATCTTTAACAATTTTTTCCAAATCTTTTGCGTTCTTAATTTTTGTTTTTTGTGCTTCAATGATAACGCTATTAACTTCTACAGATTTAAGTAGTGGGCTTGTATTTCCTATTTGTGTAACAACTAATCCAGTAGTTTGATTGGGTAGTTTTCTAGTCTTAATTTCCTCTTTTGTTAAATTTCTAACTGTAATTTTTAAGTCCTCTATTATTATATCTTTTGGAGGTTCTGAATTTTTTTTACTTACTTTAAAATCATCAGAAGTTTCTAATCTACCTAAAAGTATTTTTTTTGTTAATTCTCTTTTGTTTCTCCAAATTTTAACTTGTACTGTTGTTCCAACTTTTGTCTTTGCAACAATTGCGGGTAGCTCTTTCATTTGATTAATTCTAACTCCATTAAACTCTAAAATAATATCGCCTGCTTTAATGCCGCCTTTATCAGATGGACTGTTTTCCGCAACACTTGCAACTAAAGCTCCTCTAGGCTCATCTAGTTTTTCAACATCTGCAATTTCCTTTGTTACATCTTGAATTCTAACTCCAAGCCAACCTCTTTTAGTTTCACCAAATTCAATTAACTGATCTATAACAATCTTTGCACTGTTTGCTGGAATTGAAAAACCAATTCCAATTGATCCGTTTCGTCCAAGAATTGCAGTATTAATCCCAATAACATCTCCATTCATATCAAACAATGGACCACCTGAATTTCCAGAATTAATCGATGCATCAGTTTGAATGTAGTCCTCATATCTTGATAGCCCAATTGATCTATTTCTTGCTGATATAATTCCTGAAGTTACTGTTCCTCCTAATCCAAAGGGATTTCCAATTGCTATCACCCAATCTCCAATTCTAGCTTTATCAGAATCTCCAAATTGAACAGGGATAAATTTTTCTTTAGTCTCTAATTGAAGTACTGCTATATCCGACAATGGATCAGCACCAATTACTTTTGCTTTGTATTCTTCATCACCATTAACTCTTACAATAATATCTTCTGCATCTTGAATAACGTGATTATTGGTAACAACTAATCCTTTTTCATCAATTATAAATCCTGATCCTAAAGCGGAAGATTTTCTCTCTTGTGGAGTTCCAAATTCTTTAAACATATCCTCAAATGGTGAGCCTGGAGGAAACTGAAACGGGAATGAATTTGATGTAGTTGTTACTGTTTGTGTAGTTGAAATGTTGACAACTGATGGCATTAGTCTTTCTGCAAGATCTGCAAACGATGCTGGTACAGTTTTTGAATTTGATTGAATTGAAAAACTTAAAGATAAAATAAATACTAAAATTGCAATTTTAATTTTGTTCATACTAACTTTTAATATAATAAATAATTATAAATCCTATTATTGCAAAAATTAGCCCACCCAATCTTAATTGACTATCATTTACAAGTTCTAGCTTCTTTAACATACTTTTCATTTTTGATGGAAATATGGCATACAAAATTCCTTCAATAAAAAGAAATAGACCAAAAGCAATGATCAATTCTCTCATATTTTAGTACTATTGAGATTTAGGTTTTATATTTCCAAAAAATTTAAAAAACTCACTATCAGGAGATAAGATCAATGATGTATCTCCACCAATTAGAGCAGTTTCATATGCTTGCATTGCTCTATAAAATGCAAAAAATTCAGGATCTCTTCCAAAGGCTTCAGCAAAAATTTTATTTCTTTCACCATCACCTTCTCCTTTCATAATTTCAGAGTCTTTGTTTGCATCTGCTAAAATTATTGAAACTTCCTTGTCTGCTGTTGAGGTGATAGTTACAGCCATTTCGGCACCCTTTGCTCTAAATTCTTTGGCTTCTCTCTCTCTTTCAGTTTGCATTCTTCTGTAAATTGCTTCACTGTTTGCTTGTGGAAGGTCAGCTCTTTTAATTCTAACATCAACAATTTTAATACCAAACTTTTGAGCTTCTGCATTTACCCCTTCTTGAATCAATGCCATCTGTTTAGATCTATCTTTTGATAATAGAGTTTGTAATTCTTGTTGTCCTAAAACATTTCTAATTCTTGAGTTTATAATCGTTGCTAATCTCGATCTTGCAACTCTTTCATTTCCAACAGAAATATAGAATTTTAAAGGGTCTATAATTTGAAATCTTGCAAAAGCATCAACTATTAATCTTTTTTGGTCGGACGCAATAACTTCTGCTGGAGGTGTATCAAGATTTAAAATTCTGCTATCTAAAAAAACAACATTCTGAATAAAAGGTAATTTGAAATTTAAACCTGGTTCAATTATGATTTTTTTAGGATCACCAAATTGAAGAACGATTGCTTGATTAACTTCTTTAACAATAAATACTGAAAAGAAAACTAAAGCTCCTAATACTGCAAATATTGGTAATAATATTTTTTGTGCTTTCATCTAATTAGTTACCTTTTTTTTTCCAAGCTCAGGTAGTGGTAAATAAGGAACTACGCCTGATCCTGCATTTTTTTCAATAATAACTTTTTCAATATCAGCTAAAACTTTTTCCATAGTTTCTAAATACATTCTTTCTTGTGTAACTTCTTTTGCCTTATCATATTCATTAAATATAGATATAAATCTACTTGCTTCACCCTCGGCTGATGCTACAACTTTTTGCTTATAAGCTTCTGCAGCTTGTAAAATTTTTTGCGCTTCACCTCTAGCTCTTGGGATAACATCATTTGCATAAGCTTCAGCTTCATTTTTAGATCTTTCCATGTCAGCTCTTGCAGCTTGAACATCTCTAAATGCATCAATAACTTGATCTGGTGGATCAGCTTTTTGGGTTTGAACTTGTGTAATCTGAATACCACTATTGTATTCATCTAAAATAGCTTGAATAATATCTTGTGTTTCAATTTCAATTTTAGCTCTTCCTTCTGTCAAAATTGGCTGAATATCACTTTTTGCAATAACTTCTCTCATTGCTGTTTCTGCTGCAGCTTTAACTGTTCCTTCTGGATCTTGAATTTCAAATAAGAATTTACCCGCATCTTTAATTACCCAAAATACTGAAAAGTCTATGTTCACAATATTTTCGTCCCCCGTTAACATTAAACTTTCTTGTGGAACGTCTGCTACTCCACCACCTGAAGAAAATCCGCTATCCCTTTCAGATCTAAAACCAATATCCATTCTATTAACTTTAGTAACTTTTGGAGTTTCAACAGTCTCTACTGGGAAAGGAATATGATAGTTAAGACCAGGTTGTGTAGTTTTAATGAATTTACCAAATCTTAAAACAACACCTTGTTCATCAGGCAATACTCTATATAGCCCACTTCCAAGCCATATAAATAGTAAAATGATTAAAATTAAGCCTATTGGTTTTCCACCTGATTTGCTTCCTCCAGGTAAAAATTTATTAATTTTGTTTTGAATATCTCTAATGATAGCATCAATGTCTGGTGGTGTTGGACCTCTACCTGAACCATTTCCACTACCTCCAGGCGGGGGTGTTCCCCATGGACTTCCGCCTCTACCTTTAAAATCGTCTGACATTATGACAAAGTATATAGTGTCTTTATTATAAAAAACAAGTAATGATCAAATAATGACTGATAAAAAGACTGAACTAAGTGACGCAATGAAAAGAAAATTGGAACCTAAAAAATTCATAAAAAATCCAATTTTAGGTACTAAATTTACCATTGCAATTTCAAGTGCCAAAGGTGGAGTTGGTAAATCCACTTTTGCAACTAATCTTGCTTTAGCTCTAAAAAAAATTGGCTGTAAGGTTGGGTTACTTGATGCTGATATATATGGTCCATCAATTCCAAAGATGTTTGATATTAATGAAAAACCTAAAAGTGATGGTCAAAAATTAGAGCCAATATTAAAATATGACATTCAATGTATGTCCATAGGTTTTTTAGCTGATCAACAAACACCAATGATTTGGCGTGGTCCTATGGTGACAAGTGCTATCAAAACTTTTACCCAAAAAGTAAATTGGAAAGATTTAGATTTTATAATCGTTGATATGCCTCCTGGAACTGGAGATACACAACTAACTTTTTCGCAAGAAATAAAAATGGATGGAGCAATAATTGTATCAACTCCTCAAGAAGTAGCTTTATTGGATGTTAAAAGGGGAATTAAGATGTTTGATAAACTAGGAGTTAAAATTTTAGGGTTAGTAGATAACATGAGTTTTTTTACTGGAGACGACGGTAAGAAATATAAAATTTTTGGTGAAGGTGGAGTAAAAAAAACTGCTGAAGAATTTAAAAAAGAATTTTTAGGTGAGATACCTATTAATCCAGAAGTTGGAACATGTGGTGATAACGGTAAACCAATTGTGGAGGCCAACCCTGAACATGAAATTTCAAAAATTTATTTAGATTTTGCGAATAAGATTAAAATTGATTATTTATTATAAATAATATTTCAAACTCTATTCAGCGTTCGATATGATATGGCCAAGCATTTATTTTGTAGCTATTATCTAATTTGTATTTTTTAACTTCTTCACTCCAATTAGGACAATTGATACAATCAAGATAGTAAATATATTTTTTATATCGAAAATCAAAAATACCAAATGTAATAGTTAAAATTATTAGAGTAATTGAAAGTTTTTTTATAAGAATGATATTACAAACCCTTGAAAGATGTAAAAAGGAAAATATTAATACAATTCCAGTTAAAGCAGCATATCTTCCGTGAAGACTATCTGAAACTCCACCAATTATTACCACCAAAGATATTAGTACTAATAAACTCAGTAGAGTTAAATAAATTATCTTATCTTTAAAATTTTTTATGTTTATCAGACAAAATATAAAAAAAACTACTAGTGTAATAAATATTAATAATGAAAACAAAAATAGAATATTTTTTAAATATTCATTATTAAAAACTTCATAAAGGTCAATTCTTAATAATCCTGCTAAATAAATAGGCAGACTACTCGCAAAAAAGGATCTGATAACAACATTATATACATAACTAATAGCTTCGAATGTATTAAAAGTTAATACTAACGATGTATTCGCTTCTCCCAAGGAAACAACTTTCGTTGTATTATAAATTATGAATAGCTGAGTTAATGTACAAAAAAATATTATTATGAAACAAATTAGATTAAAAAAGTTTCTTTTATTTATAAATTTTAGAAAAAATAAAGGTGTAAATATACAAGAATATATTCCTGACAGCCCAGCCACAAAAATTAAAATATAATAAAATAAATTATTTTTATTATCATCTCTAAGAAATAAAATTACTAAAGTTAGTACAGCTAAATATACTTGAAGATTAATAATATTAAGCCAAATTTCAAAGTTCATAACAGGTGCAACTAAAACAATTAAAGCACCTAAGTATTTTTGATAATTTTTTTCGAAGAAATAGGAGTCTTTAAATAATATTAGATAAAAAATTATTAAGTAAACAAAAAAACTCAAATATACCGATACATACTGGGCACTCTCTAATTCAAATAATCTTGAAGATATAAGTGATGAAATATTAGATATTAAATTTATGTATCTAGGGCCAATATCAACATAAGTAAATGAGGCCAAAAAGCTTAAATCACTAGATATAAGATGATAAAATAAGTCTAGTTCTAAAAACCTTCCATGGTTAAAAATAAATGGACTTCTATAATAGGATAATAAAACTAAAAGAATAAAAAAAAATTTTAAAGAATTTTTCTTTAAAAAAATTTTATAGTCCATTAGGTAATCTTTTTATTTAAATAATTTTTTTATCAAGACCAAAGGCAACCATTAACTCATTCCATTCTCTTTTGGACAAACCAGAGTTTTCAGGACTAACATCCTCTCCTTTTATAAGTTTTTGAATTACAATTTTTCCTTTTGCTGAAACTTCTGTGCCACCAACTCTGTAATCCATAAATGCATCATAAGCAATTGGAACCCATTTTTTAACAGTATCTAACATTATATCTGCATATACTCTGATTTCATATTGAGCATGACTATCAGCTCTTAATCTTAAAAAATTCATCAGATTAAGCAAATCTGTTTTCCAGTACCATTGTGTATAGGTATTTAAAGTTAAATTCATTCTAGCAAGCTCTCTAGCAAGTCCTTTTTTATTTTTATCAATAGTTGATCCATCAAATCTTTCATTAAGCATCATCTCATAATTATCATATGTTCTTTCAGCATCATTTTTTAAAAGTTCTAAAACTTCTTTTGCCTGTTCTCCCTCAAGAATATCTCCTCTTCCTTGTCTGTTAATTGAAGATTGTGCTGCTAAGTTTTTTGATGATGGTAAATAAAACTCTTTATCTAAAATTGAATATCTAGCTGAATATTCATTAACATTTGCTGTTCTGTGCCTAATCCATTGGCGTGCTATAAAGATTGGTAGTTTAACATGATATTTAATTTCACACATTTCAAATGGAGTACTGTGCCAGTGTCTCATTAAGTATTTAATTAAACCTGCGTCAGTAGAAATTTTTTTAGTTCCTTTACCATAAGATACTCTCGCAGACTGAACAATCGAACTGTCATCACCCATATAATCAATTACTCTTACAAAACCATGATCTAATGCAGGCAATGCTTCATAAAGAATATCCTCAAGTGCTGGTGCAGTAACTCTCCTTGTTTTATACTGTTGAGACTGCTGGTCTCTAATTTCTTTTGATTGTTCTTCAGTTAATTTCATTGAAAACTTTGATGATTAATAATTTTCTCTTACTATAATATTATTAATGATTTTCCAACTTATAGAATGTATTAGTATAAAATAAAATTAAGTTATTTCAACTTTGAATTGTAAATCGATGAGTATTCTATCACAAAATAATAAATTTAAAAAAGTTTTAAATCTCATTAAGAAATATCCAAAGAGAAGGCCTCCTCTAAATAAAAAATTAAAAAAAATATTCAATTTTGAGTATAAAAAAAATAGGACCAATTTATTATCTCAATTATCAGAAAGTTGGCTACATTTTTCGATTAAAGGAAGAAAAGAAGATTTCAACAAATCATTAGAAATAGGAGCTGGTACGCTAAACCATTTGCCATATGAAAAAATTGAAAAAAAAAAATATGATGTAATTGAACCAAAAAAATTTCTTTATAAAAAAAATAAAAATAAAATTTTAATTAACAAATTTTACAAAAACTTAAATACTGTGCCAAACAATAATTATGATCGTATAATTAGCTGTGCAGTATTAGAACATTTAGAAGATTTACCAAAATACCTATACTTGAGCACTAAAAAATTAAAAAAGAATGGATTTCAATCACATTCAATACCTTGTGAGGGTTATCCAGTTTGGGATATTGCATGGTATTTAATGAGCGGCATAAGTTTTAAGTTGCGTACTGGTCAAAATTTTAGAGAAGTACAAAAGCATGAACACATCAATAATTATGATGAAATTTTATCTTTAATCAATTTTTTTTACAAAAAGGTTGAAGTAAAATTTAGTTATCCAGGATTTTTTACACCTTACTTATCACTTTATGCCAATATAACCTTTAGTAATCCAAAAAAGAAGAATGTAGAAAGATATAAAAAAATTAATAAAAAAATATAATTTTTATATGAAAATAAAAAATAAAAAATTTACTTTTTTAGTTCCTTGTTATAATTCAGAAAAATTTATTTATAAAAATTCTATTAGATTAATAAAAAAAATAAAAAAAACTAAAATTTTATATAAGTTAATTTTCATAAATGATGCTAGTTCAGATAATACTTTAAATATTTTAAAAAAAATAAAAGCAAAACATAAAAATATTTCTATTATTTCTTATAAAAAAAATTTAGGTAAATCTGCTGCTCTTAAAATAGGTTTAAAAAGATGTAAGACAAATATTGTAGTTTTTTATGATTGTGACCTTCCTTATTTTAGCTATTTGGAAAAATTAATAAAACTATTAATAAATGGTATGCAGTTTGTAACAATTGATAGGAGATCTATAAAAAGCAAGATCAATAAATCAAAATTAAATTTTTATCAAATTGCTAGATACACAATAAGTAGAATTGTTAACTATATCATTGCAACTATTCTTATAAAAAATTTTAAGGGAGACACACAATCAGGATTAAAAGGATTTTTTCTTAATAATAAATTTAAAAAACAAAAATTTATTTCTCAAAAATTTTTTTTAGATGCAGAAATTATTGCCTATTTTTGTAATGAAAATATAAAAATAACTTCAATACCTATTAAATATGAAATATCCAAGCAGTCATCTATTAAAATATTCAATATAACTAACTTTATTTATATTTTAGAATTGTTAAAAATAATTATATTCACTAAATTAGTAAAGCCTTGGTAAACAAGAAATTTTGCTTAAAACATCATCAAGATTAAAACCAATTATCTCACTAAAATTTTTTAAAGTATCAAATTTAATTTTGTTATCTTCTTCACACAGTTTTAAAGCTTCTTTTCTATCAATTAAACCCTCTCTAATCTGATTTGATCTAAAATTATCAAACTCTGAAAATCCAGCCATATGGTAGTAAATAAAATTATTGAATGATGTCTGTGCATCACCCATTCTCCATTGATTTTTTCCATATGATTTATCAGAAATCCATCCATATTCGTTTTTAAGAGTATCTTCTATTTCTTTTTCATTCCATTCAATATATTTATAAAGGTGTAATGAATTTTCTTTTTTAATAAAACTAGATAAGTAACCATTGAAATTGTCAAACAAAGCTTCATTGATATATGCTGGATTTTTTAAAGTTCTATAACTATACCACAAAAATAATTTTAATTTTGTTGATAACGTATAAGAGCTCAATCTTTGATTGTTTTTTAGGTTTTGTTTAATGCCTGTAAAACCCACAAAAAATTCTCTTTGTTCTATTTGGTAACCAGTAGCTTGTACCGAAAAGTCTAAATTTAGATCCTTTAAAAGAGTTCTTCCAAGATCCATAAAACCTTTGTCACCCGCTTGTACTATTGGCAACATTCCTAAATGAGGATCTTTCAACCAAGCAAAAATATTTTGACGAACATATCTTCTTTTAGCCTCTATATCAGCAGATCTTACAATAAGTTCAACACCTAGTTTGCCAGCAAGTAAATTAGCATTTAATCTAGAAGTAGCTGTACCACCGCCCCAATCATAACTAAATGCTACCGGATTCATCTTATACCTTTTTTTTAATATATGTAGTCCATAACTACTGTCTCTACCTCCACTTAAACCAATCAAACAATCTGGAGTATCATTATTTTTTCTATATTTGCTTAAAATTTCTTCAAGTTTGTCTTCACCTAAATATTTTTGTTTTTGATAGGAATTACAATAATTGCACACATCTTCTTCATCAAATTCAATAAAAGGATATGTTTCTGGAAGAATACACTTAGAGCATTTTTTTAAAGAATTTAATCTTTTCAAATCTTCCTGTTCATTCGTAATTATATCGTAAGTTTTATTTTGGTTTATAGATATATTGATTTTTTTATTAAAACCTAAATTGTCAAATAACTCAACTTCATGAGTTACATAATTTAAAGCAACAGATTTATTGATTATTTTTTTTATTATTTTTTTATCATTATTAAAAAATTTAGAGTCTTCAATAAACTTCTTTAAAATTATTTTTTCAGATGCATAAACAAAAATTTTTTTTTCAATATCATGAAAATAATAAAGAGAACCGGTATTTGATGAAATTAATAATATCTGTTCTTTTAAGTCTGTAAATGCTATTGAAAATGTACCATCAATTTCTTCAATTAATTCCATAAAACTTTTAATGATTGATTCATTAGTTTCTTCAGTTTTTTTTTCAAGTTTTTCAAAAAAACTTACAGTGTCACTTTTCATCTGAAAGCTCTCATAATTTTTTTTACTATTATCTATTTCTTTTTCATCATCAAAGTGGATAATTCCATTATGTAATCCAGCTATTCTTTTTAATGATATGGGCTGATTGTTTTTATAAAAAAATTTTGAACCATTGGTTACCAATCTAGTTTGACCAAAATAATTAAAGAAATTTTTTTGGCTTGATGCTAATTTTAATTTTTCATCTATAAACTTAATATATTCTTTTTTTTTAATAGCAATTTCAGGGTTTGAATTAGATTTATAAATGTAATTATTTTTATCAAAATTTACATTTATTCCAAATGCATCAGTTCCCCTTTTTATACTTAATTTAACAAAATTTTTAATATCTTTTTTTACCAAGCTATTTTCAGATAATGATAAATTTCTTCCTAAAGAAAAGCCAAATATTCCACACATAATAATGCTATCTTTTTTTTTTAATTTGGTTGATGAAAAAAAACAATACAACAACTATTAAAAAAGGTACATAAAAATTTTTATCAATTATTAAGTTTGGTAATGACAGATTTGTTTCTTTGGAAAAATCTTTTAATGAGGAGCCAATAGAATTTAATGCAAATGTTACAGGAATTTCAGCTAAAGCAATTATAAGCATGAATTTAATAAACTTAACTTTTATAAGTCCATAAGAAACATTATGAAAAAAAAATGGTATAATAAATCTTGTCAAAAATATTGAGTAATCATTTTTTGTATAGTTATAAATCTTTGTTTTATCTTTAAAATATCTTAAAATTTTTTTAAAAATAATAAATTTATCTACTTTGGCAAAAAAATAAAATAATATTGCTGAAGATAAAATTATAATTATGTATGATATTAAAAATCCATATTCTTTAAAAATAAAACCATTTAATAAGACAATTATAGTAGTTGGAAATGGAATTAAAAAAAATATGAAAATAACAAAAACGTAAATCATAAAATTGATTGGGTTTGAAACATTAATATTAAACAAAAAGTGGATAATTTTTTGGTAGTTTAAAAGAAATATAGTGAGGAAAATAAAACTAGCTAAAGTAAAAAGAATTAATTTTTTTTTTTTCATTACTAAAAATATGTATATTTTTTATCAATAACCATTATATTAATTAAGTTGGGTTTCCAACTATGACGATAAACGAATTTCGTAATAACCATTACGGACGTGGGGGCAGTACCCACCACCTCCACCATTTAAGCAACATGGGGGTGAAATAGGATCGACGGGTGACTAAAAGTTATTCTTTCGTTCGGAATTGTTCCACCGTAACGGGCAAAACTTTAAATGCTAACGAAAGTTACGCACTTGCTGCATAATTAACCTAGGTTAATAATAGAAGCACGGTTTGGGGCACCGGGTAACAGAACGCCCCTAACAATTATCAAATATTGATTTATTTTTTTAATTCTGCTTGAGCGGCTGCTAATCTTGCAATTGGAACTCTATAAGGTGAACAAGAAACATAATTTAAACCTGCTTTAGAGCAAAACTCAATACTTTTGGGATCTCCACCATGCTCACCACAAATTCCAAGTTTCAATTTTTTATTTTGACTTTTTCCATTTTTAACAGCAATTTCAATTAAGTCTGCAACTCCATCATCTATAGATACAAATGGATCAATTGAAAATATTTTATTATCCAAATAATCATTTAAAAATTTACCACTATCGTCTCTGCTAATTCCAAATGTTGTTTGAGTTAAATCATTTGTTCCAAAACTAAAAAACTCAGCATGTTTAGCTATTTCTTTTGCTTTTATTGCAGCTCTGGGTAATTCAATCATTGTTCCAACCATAAATTCTATTTTAATCTTGTTTTGTTTTTGAACCTCGCTTGCAATATTTATTACTAAATCTTTCATTATCTTAATTTCAGCTTCAGTAGAAACTAAAGGAATCATAATCTCTGGAAAAGCTGATCTAATTTTTTTCTTTTTAAGCTCAACTAAAGCATGAAAAATTGCTCGACATTGCATTTCGTAAATCTCTGGAAATGATATACCTAGCCTACAACCTCTATGTCCCAACATTGGATTTTGTTCATGCAGTTCCTCGATCCTACTCTCAACTTCTTTTGTTGATAAACCAACTACATTTGCAACTTCATTAATCTCTTTACTTGATCTTGGTAGAAACTCATGAAGAGGAGGATCTAACAATCTAACAGTAACAGGAAGACCATTCATGATTTTGAAGATTTCTATAAAATCTTTTTTTTGATGAGGTAAAAGTTTTTCAAGTGCTTTAGCTCTATCTTCTTTGGTTTTAGATAAAATCATCTCTCGAACAGATAAAATTCTTTCTTCATCAAAAAACATATGCTCAGTTCTACATAGACCAATGCCTTCTGCCCCAAAATCTTTAGCTGTTTTTGTGTCTTTAGTTGTTTCTGAATTAGTTCTAATATTTAATTTTCTAAAATTATCTGCCCATGACATTAATTTAGAAAAATCACCAGAAATCTCTGGTTTAACTGTTGCAACACTTCCTGATATAATTCTGCCTGTAGATCCATCAATTGTTATAATTTCACCTTCTTTTATTTCCATTGATGAAGTTTTGAATGATTTGCTCTCATAATTAATATCAATTTCACTTGAGCCAGAAACGCATGGTCTACCCATTCCTCTTGCAACAACAGCTGCATGACTTGTCATTCCTCCTCTTGCTGTCAAAATACCTTTTGCAGCATGCATTCCTTGAATATCTTCTGGAGAAGTTTCCACTCTAACTAAAATTGTATCTTGCATCATCCCCGTTAGTCTTTCAGCTTCTTCCGAAGAAAAGACTACCTTTCCACTAGCTGCTCCTGGAGAAGCTGGCAAGCCATTAGCAATAATATTTATTGAGCTTTTTTCATCTAAAGTAGGGTGAAGTAAAGTATCCAAAGAATTTGGGTCAATTCTTAAGACAGCTTCTTTTTTTGAAATTAACTTTTCTTTAACCATATCAACAGCAATCTTTACTGCTGACTTGGCTGTTCTTTTTCCAGATCTTGTTTGAAGCATCCATAGTTTTTTATTTTCAACAGTAAATTCAACGTCTTGCATATCTCTGTAGTAGTTTTCTAATTTTTTTAAAATTTTATAAAGTTGTTTATAAACATTAGGCATAACTTCTTCCATTGAGAGAGCTTTAACTTTGGCTTGTAGTCTTGCTTTTTTAGTAATGTATTGTGGTGTTCTTGTGCCAGCCACCACATCCTCACCCTGTGCATTAATTAAATATTCACCATAGATTTCATTTAATCCATCTGATGGATTTCTAGTAAATACTACACCTGTCGCACAATCTTCCCCCATATTACCAAAAACCATTGATTGAATATTAACAGCTGTCCCCCATTCAGCTGGGATTTGATTTAATTTTCTATAAACTTTTGCTCTATTACTATCCCAAGATAAAAATACTGCACTAATTGCTCCTAATAATTGCTTATACACATCTTGAGGAAATTCTTTTTTTGCTTTTTCTTTAACAGTTCTTTTAAAATCTACTATTAATCCATCCCAATCATTTTCGTCTAAATCAGTGTCTAAAAGAACTCCTTTGGTAAGTTTGTAATTTTCAATTAATTCTTCAAAATGATAACCTTCAACACCCATTACTACATTGCCATACATTTGAATAAATCTTCTATAACTGTCTTTTGCAAATCTGCCATTAGAAGTTCTAGCAGCCAGAGCATTTACAGTTTTATCATTTAAACCAAGATTTAAAATTGTATCCATCATACCTGGCATTGAAACTCTAGCTCCCGATCTAACAGATAGAAGTAAAGGGTTTTTTAAGTCTCCAAATTTTTTTCCAACATCTTTTTCAATTACTTTTAACTCTTTTTTAATTTGACTAATTATATTGTTATTTAATTTTTTCTTATCTGTGTAAAAAAGTTCACAAACTTTTGTTGATATTGTGAAACCTGGTGGAACTGGAAGCCCCATTCTTCCCATTTCAGAAAGATTTGCACCTTTCCCTCCTAGAAAATTTTTAGGATTTTTAATTTTCTTACTATTTTTAGCTTTAAAGTTTAAAATTAGTTTTTTCATTAGTGGGTATCTATCAAAGAAAAATTAATATAATTGTCAAATGTTTTACATAACATTTGAATTAGTTCCAGCCTATTTTTTTTAATTGTTTGGTCTTCTTCATTTACAATCACATTATCAAAAAAATCAAAAACAACTTCTTTAGATTCAGCCAAATTATTAAGTGATTGCTCAAAATTTTCATCTTTATTAATATTTTGGAAATACTTTCTTAACTCAATAATTTTTTTATATAAGTTTTTCTCCAATTCAGTTTTAAAAATACCAGGGTCAGTTGTATTAGATAATTCAAGATTTTTGCCCTTTAATTCATTGTCAAGTATATTTAAAGCTCTTTTGTAGCTTGATATTAAGTCAATTCCTTTTGGTTTATCAATAAGCTTATTTAAACTTTTAGCTTTACCAAAAATAATTACTGATTGATCTAATTTAAAAGAGTTTGTTGAGGCTTGAATAATATCATGACGAATTTTTTCTTCTTTCATATAAAATTTTAATCTATCCATCAAAAAATCAACCAGTTCACCATGTAGAGATTTATTTTCAAACTTAAAACCTTGATCTATGTATAGACTTGATGAATAACTAATTAATTCTCTTATTTTAAAATCTTTTTTATTTTCAATTATTATTTTGATTACTCCAGAAGCAAGTCTTCTAAGAGCAAATGGATCTTTAGAGCTTGTTGGTTTCTGATTAATTCCAAAAAAGCCAACTAAAGTATCTATTTTATCAGCTAATGAAAGCACAATACTATAAGGTTTGTTAGATACTTTTGAATTTAATCCAGCTGGTAAATATTGTTCACTTATAGCTTTGCAAATATCTTTTTCAAAACCTTGCTCTTCTGCAAAATAGCCACCCATAATTCCCTGTAGTTCAGGAAACTCTCCCACAAGTTCAGATACTAAATCTACTTTGCAAATAGATGCTGACAACTCAACTTTTTCTTTGCTAATTAACAATTCATCTGAAAGCATTCCGCCAAGTTTTCTCATTCTTTGAACTTTGTCAAAATATGTTCCAAGACCTTTAAAATAATTCATAAACTTTAGGCTTGAAACTCTTTTAACTAAATTTTGTGATTTATCTTTTTGCCAGAAAAATTCTGCATCACTTAATCTAGCCTCTACAACTCTTTCATTTCCTAGTTTTATTAAACCACTTTTATCTTGTTTATTGGTTACAACTAAAAATTCATTTGTAATTTTTTCTTTTTTATCAAAAGTTGGAAAATATTTTTGATGATGTTGCATAGTAATAATCAAAATTTCTTTAGGAATATTAAGAAACTTTCTATCAAATTCACACAATATGACATTTGGCTGATCTGTTAAATCAACAACTTCGTCAAGTAATTTTGGATTGTTTGCAATCTTTATATTTTTCTTTTTTGTAATTTCATTTAATTTTTTTTCTATCAAATACTTTCTTTGATTTTGATCAATGGTAATATTTAATTTTCTAAAAAAATTATTATAGTCTTTAAAACTGGTAAATATTTTTTTTTTTTCTTCAAATTCTTTATCGATGAAAGTTGAGTTTGATGATACAAGGTGATGAAAATCAAAGGTTAATTTCTTTTTATCAAATATAGCTAGTATTGATTTTAATGGTCTGCCCCAATTTAAGCTAAAATCGCTCCATCTCATTGATTTTTTCCATTGAATTTTTTGTAATATTAAAGGCACCAACTCCTCTAATAAATCTTGAGTATTAAGTTTTTTTGATTTTGTTTTAAAAAAATAAAACTCTCCTTTATCTGTTGCTTTCTTAAA
>Ga0209425_10003716_pt1 | contig 15975 bp, 16 predicted proteins | sample COG_05_FD_184749 | JGI IMG/M metagenome (GOLD analysis project Ga0209425, IMG submission 184749) | Pelagic Microbial community sample from North Sea - COGITO 998_met_05 (SPAdes) (version 2) | ecosystem: Environmental > Aquatic > Marine > Neritic zone/Coastal water | place: Helgoland, sampling...
TGCAAGCAGTTCAAGATTATCATAATGATACATTTGTAAAATGAAAGCAGTAACTATTTCAAAAAATGGTGGCCCAGAAGTTTTGGAAATTAAAGATATTAAGCTTGAAGATCCAAAATCTGGCGAAGTTTTAATTAAGAATGTAGCTATCGGATTAAATTATATAGACACTTATCACAGATCAGGTCTCTACCCTATTGAATTGCCATCTGGCATAGGAATTGAAGGAGCAGGTATAATTGAAAAAATTGGACCAGATGTAAAAGACTTTAATATTGGGGATAAGGTTGCTTACGCATCAATGCCTATTGGTTCCTATTCAACTCATAGAATTTTTCCAACAAAAAAATTAGTAAAAGTTCCTAATGAGATTGAATTAGAAAATGTAGTAACTTTAATGACCAAAGGTTTTACCGTTTTCTACCTTCTACATAAAACTTATCCAGTCAAATCTGGTGAAACTATATTATTTCATGCTGCTGCAGGAGGTGTCGGTCAAATATTTTGTCAATGGGCAAAAAGTTTAGGGTGCAAGGTAATTGGAACCGTTGGTTCAGATGAAAAAATAGAAATAGCAAAAAAAAATGGATGTGATCATGTTATTAATTATTCAAAAGAAAATTTTGTAGAAAAAGTGAAAGAGATTACAAATGGTATTGGTGTACCAGTTGTTTATGATGGTGTTGGTAAAAAAACTTTTGATGGTTCAATTGAGTGTTTGAAATTGAGAGGCATGATGGTTTCTTTTGGAAATGCATCTGGTCCTTTAGATCCCTGCAATGTAACAAAATCTTTGGCACCAAAAGGCTTATATTTAACTCGGCCAAGTATTGCTCATTACACTACAACAAGAGAAGAGCTTGATGAAGCAGCTAACAGAGTTTTTGAAATGTTTATTACAAAAAAAATTACTTTAAATATTTTTAAGAAATACCCTTTATCAGCAATTGTAAAAGCTCACCAAGATTTAGAAAATAGGAAAATTTTAGGGCCAGCAGTAATAATTCCTTAATCTACCTTAACATCCATGTCAGACATATGAAGTTTAAGTGCATTAGTCGAAATATGAATTTCTCTTATAAAAAACATAATTGAAATTATCATAGATAAACAACAAGACCCAAATATTACCCTTGCAATAAATACTTCATCTAAATAAAGACCTAACACAGTTAACATATTAAATAAAAAACCAAACGCTGCAAACATAATAGTCCATCTTAGTAGCACAATTCGACCACTTAAGTTTATAAATTGTTTTTTCCATTCAGCCGGTACATGATTTTCATAGACATGTTCATCATGAAGCTCTCTAATCAATTTACTCAATGAATGAAATCTATTACTATATATATTCATTAATAAAGGAATAGCTGGAAACATTAATGCAGTAACAGTGTAATCTATATTCATACGAATCAATTTGATTATCAATCTTGCCTTTGTTATTTACAAGTAAATTTTATGAACCAATTTAACTTATTTTTAGAACTTACCAGGCTAAAAAGGCCTATTGGTTATATGCTGCTTTTCTGGCCATGTTCTTGGGGTTTAACACTTGTTTATAATTTCAGTGATAATTTAAACTTATTTCTTTTTTATCTATTACTTTTTTTTCTGGGCTCTGTTTTAATGAGATCTGCAGGATGTATTGTTAATGATGTATTGGACAAAAAGTTTGATAAAAAAGTTTCAAGAACTAAGAATAGGCCAATCGCATCAGAAAAAATATCTGTCAAACTTGGATTGATATATGCATGCTTACTTTGCATTTTAGCTTTTTTAGTCTTAATCAATTTTAATTTTTTTACTATTCTCATAGCTTTAGCTTCCATGCCTTTAGCTTTCACATATCCATTAATGAAAAGATTTACTTACTGGCCTCAACTTTTCTTAGGTGTTACTTTTAACTATGGTTTGATACTTGGATGGACCTCTATTAGTACTGAGATCGTGTTAGTACCATTAATTTTTTACTTTGGAGCCATATTTTGGACACTCGGGTACGACACTATTTACGGATATCAAGATATTAAAGATGATGAAATTATTGGACTTAAGTCGACCTCAATAAAATTTAAAAATGATCCTTATACATTTTTATACTTATGTTATTCAACTTTTATAATAACTCTAATAATAATTGGTTTTTTAATGAATCTAAATAAATTTTATTTTATATTTCTGTTTATTGTAATTTTTCAAATGTTTTATTTTCAGCTGAAAAAACTTGATATTTATAATCCTTCAAATTGTTTAAAAATTTTTAAATCTAATAATTTTTTAGGGTTATTAGTGTTAATCAATATAATGATTGGTAAAATTTAAATAATGAATAAAATAGAATTATTAAAACGGCTTTATAAAAGTTATACAAAAAAATATATTAAAAATATTTTAATTTCAGTTTTTTTTACAGTGTTATTAGCTGGTAGTACTTCTTCTGTCGCTTATTTATTGGACCCAGCAATAAAACAACTTTTTATTGAACAAAAAAAATCTTATTTGTATTTAATTCCTGGATTAATAGTTTTAGCTTTTGCTGTAAAAGGTTTGTCATTATATATTGCAAGAGTTATTATGATTAATGTATCTGAGGAAGTAAGAAAAGATATTCAAACTGATATGTTTTCAACATTGATCAAAGCAGATACTCAACTTGTAGACAACAAGCACTCTGGGAAATTTATTACTAATTTAACTAATGATGTAGCTATGATTACAAATTTAGTGAGTACTACTATTTTAAATTTATTTAAAGATAGTCTTACTTTAATTGGACTTTTAGGCGTAATGTTTTATCAAAATTGGAAGTTATCTCTTATTGCAATAGCAATGATACCTTTGTCTAGTCTAGCTGCTCGAACTCTTGGTAAGAGAGTCGGTAAAATAACCAATCAACAAATGACAAATGCAGGAATTCTTACGTCTTATCTCATTGAAATTTTTAAAAATCATAAATTAATTAAAATTTTTCAAAAAGAAAGCTATGAGAAAAAAAGGGCTGATGAATATATTAATAAATTTAAAGAAAATAATAGAAAAATAAATATTATATTTGTAAGAGCCTCACCTATTATGGAAATGTTAACGGGAATTATGATTGCATTTCTCATTTTTATTTCAGCAAAACTGATTGCAAACAATGAGCTTGAAGTTAGCAATTTTTTCTCTTTTCTTGCTGCTATGATGTTAGCATATCAACCGGTAAGATCATTAGCTACGTTAAATATAGGAATTCAGCAGGGTTTGTCGGGTGCAAGTAGAGTCATACCGATAATAGATGAAGAACAAAAAATTAGAGATAAGATTAACTCTAAAGATTTAGTGTTAAATTCAGGACAAATAAATTTTAAAGATGTTTGTTTTAATTATGAAAAAAATGAAAAAACAATATTGAAAGATGTTTCTTTAAATATACCTGGGAATAAAATGACTGCTTTAGTCGGGCATAGTGGAGCTGGAAAATCTACTATTTTAAATCTTATACCAAGATTTTATGACGTAACTAACGGGGATATTAGAATTGATGATCAGTCAATTTATTCCTCTAAAATTTCATCTTTAAGAAAAAAAATATCATTAGTAAGTCAGGATACTCTTTTATTTGATGATACAATCATGAATAATATTGCTTATGCAAATCCTCATGCCTCGCAAAAAGAAATTGAAGAAGCTGCTAAATTTTCCTTTGCTAATGAGTTTATAGATAAGTTGCCAAATCAGTATGAGACTTTAATTGGTGAAAATGGAGTAAGGTTATCTGGAGGAGAAAAACAAAGACTTTCAATTGCAAGGGCAATTTTAAAGAAAAGTCCAATTATTTTATTAGATGAAGCAACATCATCATTAGATGCAGATACAGAAAGCAAAATCCAAGATGCAATAAATTTTTTAACAAAAGGAAGAACAACAATCGTTATAGCACATAGACTTTCAACAATATTAAATGCAGATAAAATTTACGTAATCGACAAAGGTAGTGTTGCTGGAGAGGGAAAGCATGAAGAATTACTTCAATCTTCAGATATTTATAAAAATTTTTATGATAAACAAGTTAATAAACAATAATGTTATTTGTTTATAGAGTTTTAATTAATCTAATATTTATTTTATCACCAATAATAATAATTTTTAGGGTCTTTCAAAAAAAAGAGGATTTGAAAAGATTTAAAGAAAAATTTTGTTTTTTTTCAAAAAAAAAAAAAGAAGGTCAACTTATTTGGTTTCATGGCGCTAGTGTTGGTGAAATTCTAAGTATTACACCTGTTTTAAATAAATTAGAGAAAGACCCCAACATAAGTCAAGTTTTAGTTACATCAAATACTTTAAGTTCATCAAAAATAATTGAAAAATATAAATTTAAAAAGTTGGTACATCAGTTTTTTCCAATAGACACAAATTTTTTTTCTAATAAATTCTTAAATTATTGGAAGCCATCTACTGCATTTTTTATAGATTCTGAAATCTGGCCTAACACAATAAATAATCTTAAAAAAAAAAATATTCCTATCATTCTTTTAAATGGTCGAATTACCAAAAAAACTTTTACTAAATGGAAATTGTTATCAAATTTTGCAAAGAATATATTCAGTAAATTTAATTTATGCTTAGCATCCAGTAATAAATCAAAAAATTATCTTACTATTTTAGGTGCTAAGAAAGTAAAAATGATAGGAAATTTAAAATACTCCCAGTTAGAAGATGAAAAAAATTTTTTAAGTGAAAATATTAAAAATGATTTACAATCTAAGAGGATTTGGTGTGCATCAAGCACACATGAATCAGAAGAAACTTTTTGTGGTTTGATTCATAAGAGTTTGAAAAAAAAATATAAAAATCTCATAACAATAATAATCCCTAGACATATTGAAAGAGTTGACTCAATTCAGAAAGATTTACTTAAATTAAATTTAAAAATTCAAACACACGAACCACAAAAAAAAATAAGGAGAGATACTGATATTTATATTGTAAACTCTTATGGTAAAACAAAATCATTCTATAATATTTGCAAAAATGTATTTCTTGGTGGTTCTCTTATAAATCATGGTGGTCAAAATCCTTTGGAAGCAGCTAGATTCGGCTGTAATATTCTCCATGGACCCAATATCTCAAATTTTGAGGAAATATATAAATTTCTCAAAGAAAAAAAAATATCAATTAAAATAAATAATCAAAAACAAATGATTAAAAGTATAAATAAACTTTTTCAACAAAAGTCAAATTCAAAGATTGCTCAAAAAAAATTAAAATTAATTGGTCAAAAAATTTTAAATGAAACTTATAAAGAAATTAGATCTTATTTATAAATGATATTAAATAAACCAAAATTTTGGGATTACAAGAAACCAAATTTAATTTCATTATTATTATTACCATTAACAATCGCATTTCTTTTAAATAGTTTTTTAATAAGATTTTTTAATAAACATAAAAGTGAAAAAATTAAATCAATCTGTATTGGAAATATTTATTTAGGTGGAACTGGAAAAACACCTTCAACAATAAAATTATATCAAATTTTAAAATCATTAGGTTATAAAGTATGTGTTGGCAAAAAATTTTACAATTCACAAAAAGATGAACAAATTATTTTAAAGGAGAAAACAAACCTGATCTCTTATAATAGTAGGAAAAAAATAATTAAAAAAAGTATAGAAAATAATAACGAAATAATAATTTTTGATGACGGACTTCAGGATAAATGGATTGACTATAATTTAAAATTTGTTTGTTTCGATGCTAAAAGCTGGATTGGAAATGGTTTATTAATTCCTGCAGGACCATTAAGAGAAAAAATTATTAGCTTAAAAAAATATGATGGCATAATTTTTAAACATATTGAAGATATTGAAGATAAAGAAAAAATTCTAAATCAAATAAAAAAAATTAATCCGAATATTAAAATATTTTATTCAGAGTATTTTCCCTTAAATCTAAAAGATTTTGATCTTTCAAAGAAATACTTAATTTTATCTGCAATAGGTAACCCTGAAAGTTTTAAACATTTACTTATTAAAAATAATTTTAATATTGTTCATGAAATAACATATCCTGACCACCATGATTATACGCAAGAAGATTTAAATAAAATAATAAAACAAAGTAAAAATCTTGGCACAGAAATAATAACAACAGAAAAAGATTTTATAAAAATTTCTCAATTAAATCATTCGAATATTAATTTTCTTAAAATTGATCTGAAAATTAAAGATGAAGATGTCCTTATAAATTTTTTAAAAGAAATGATTCATGAATAACCTTAAATATTTTTTACAATTTGTTGTTATAATTTTTCTATTTTCAATTTATAAAATCTTAGGTTTAAAAATTTCTACAACAGTCTCAGGAAATATTTTAACATTTTTTGGTCCTTTGTTTAGATCAAATAAATTAGTTATTTCAAACTTATCAAAAGCTTTTCCAAAATTAGATTTAAATGAAAAGAAAATAATTTCAAAAAAGATGTGGTTTAACTATGGAAGAATATTTGCAGAATATATGTATATTAAAAATTTTAGAAAAGAAAAAAAATACTCTCAAAACATTACTATTGAAAATCATGATATTCTTGAAAAAATTAAAAATGACACAAAACCAGTAATATTTGTTTCTGGGCATTTTAATAATTTTGAGCTTATGGCAATGCAAATCGAAAAAGCAGGTATAAATTTAGCTGCAATTTATAGACCTTTGAATAATAAATTTCTTAACCCCATAATGGAACGAATAAGAAAAAAATATATTTGTAAAAATCAAATTAAAAAAGGTATTGCTGGTACAAAAGAATTATTAAAAAATTTCAAAGATGGTAATTCTATAGCCCTAATGATCGATCAAAGAGTTTCCGAAGGAATTATGTGTGATTTGTTTGGTCAAAAAGCTAGAACAACTACTATACCCGCACAATTTGTCAAAAAATTCAATGCAAATGTTGTTCCCATATACATCGAAAGAATTTCAAGTAACAATTTTAGATTAAAAGTTTATGAAATTTTGGAATTTAAAGATCAAGAATCATTATATTCAATTACACTAAAATTAAATAAAATATTAGAAGAAATGATATTAAAAAATCCTACACAGTGGATTTGGTCACATAATAGATGGAAGTGATTTAATTTTCCATTTCTCTTTTTTTTGAAGCTTCCACATATGAAAAATAAGCCTCTTGTAAATCTACATTCCAATAATTCAAATCTTCTAGGGGAATCTTTTTTCCAGAAATAGCACAGATAACATGATCACCTTCTTGAATAACTTGAAAATTATTCGGTAAATATTTTATTTTAGCTAATTTTTTAAACATTTTTAGTTTATATATTGTTACATGAAGATTGGAATAATAGGAAGTGGTGGTAGAGAACACGCTTTATGTGTATCTTTAAAAAAATCCAATAATATCAGTAAGATTTATTGTTTTCCAGGTAATGCTGGGACAAATATGATTGCCGAAAATGTTAATTTAGATTTGAATAACTTTCAAATTATAAAAGATTTTATAATTAAAAATAATATTGAAATAATTATAATTGGACCAGAAAAACCTTTGGTGGATGGTCTAACCGATTATTTAGAAAGTCAAAATATAAAGGTTTTTGGCCCTAATAAAATTGCCTCTCAATTAGAAGGTTCTAAAATTTTTACTAAAAAATTATGTGAAAAATACAATATACCAACAGCAAAATTTGGTATTTTAAATAATTATGACGAGGCATTAAATTATTTAAAAAAATGTAATTTACCAATTGTCATAAAAGCTGATGGTTTAGCAGCTGGTAAGGGTGTTTATATTTGTGAAAATGAAAATCAATCTAAAGAAGCAGTAAGCGAAATTTTCAATGGAAAATTTGGAGAGGCTAAAAATGTATTAATTGAGGAATTCCTTGATGGTGAGGAAATGAGTTTTTTTATAATTTCAGATGGAGATACTTATCAAAATTTTGGCACAGCTCAGGACCATAAAAGAGCTTTAGAGGGTGACAAAGGTAAAAATACTGGCGGTATGGGAGCCTATTCTCCTTCAAGAATGGAAAATAAAGATTTAAATGAGAAGATTATTAATAAAATTATCAATCCTACAATAAAAGGTCTCAAAGATTTAAAAACAGAATTTAAAGGATTTTTATATGCTGGATTAATGATTGTAAAAAATGAGCCTTATTTAATTGAGTACAATGTAAGAATGGGTGACCCAGAATGTCAAACAATTCTTCCAAAATTAAAAACTGATTTATCAGAAATTATTATAGCATGTGTAGATAAGAAATTAAATTCTATTGATATTGAGTGGTTTAATGAAAAGAGTTTATGTATAGTTTTGTGTTCTAAAGGATATCCTGAAAAATATAAAAATGACATTGAAATTAAAAATTTAGAACTAATTAATCTGAATAAAAATGAATTTATTTTTCACGCTGGAACTAAAAAAGAGAATAACAAAATCCTCTCTGACGGTGGAAGAGTTTTAAATTTTGTTGTCATGTCCAAAAGTTTTAAAGAAAATAGAGATAAATCAATCAAAATTATAAAAGAAATAAATTGGAAAAATGGATTTTACAGAAAAGACATTGGTTTTAAAGTTATAGATTAATGAGAATTATCAGTGGCAAACTTAAAGGGAAAAAAATTTTACTGCCAAAAGATATCAACACAAGACCTTTGAGAGATCTTGTTAAAGAATCGATTTTCAATTTAATCAATCACTCCACTAAAATTAATTTTCAAATAGAAAATTCTAACGTGCTTGATTTGTTTTCTGGCACAGGCTCTTTCGGAATAGAATGCATATCCAGAGGAGCGAATAACGTCACATTTGTTGAAAATTATAATGATGCATTAAAAATTTTGAAAAAAAACATTTCAATTTTAGGAGTAAACAAAAAATCAAAAATAATTGAAAAAAATTGCTTCGATCTTTTTGGTTTAAATAATAATTTAGACAATAAATATGATTTAATATTTATGGATCCTCCATATAAAGAAAAGAATATAAATCATATAATTAATACAATTAAAGAAAAAAAAACCTTAAATAAAGATGGAATAATGATCATCCATAGACACAAAAAAGATGATATTAAAATTAGCCAACATCTAAAGATTTTAGATGAACGAAATTATGGTATATCTAAAATAATTTTAGGTAATTAAATTATCTCAAGATTTTTGAAGTTTCTTTTTTTATCAATTCAACAGCTGGCTGATTATAAGGGTTAACCTTTAATGCCATTCCAAGCAAAATTGTCTCTAAAATAAAAAATGTAAATAATTCTCCCAATGCTTCTTCATCTCTCTTATTAATGTAAAAACTTCTGAATGGAATTTTATTTTTCCTAAAAATTTTTTTTGTTGCGAGATACTGCGCCTCTAGAATGTTATTTAAATTTTTTCCTTTTAGAAAAAAATGAGATTCAAGTAAATTTAAATTATTTATTTTATTTTTTGATGAGTCTTTTACAAAAAAAAAAGTAAAAAAATTGTTTTTGAAACCATCTAAATATAGTTGCATTAAACTGTGATTATCTCTCGGCATTAATGAAACGACAGGCAGTATTCCCTTGTTTTTTTTTCCTAAGCTTTCTGCAATTAATTGTTGATACCAATAAAATAGATCAGCCGCTTTTTCATCATAGTTCAAAATAATTGAATTAAATTTTTTTTTTTTTATTAGGTTCAATGTATTAGCAACGTTTAGGACTAAAGAATTAAGAAAACTTTTATTTTTAATTAAGTTATTGAACTTTTTAAACTTATTTATCTTTAAACCCATTAATTCAGCTGGTAGCATCCCAACTTCTGATAAGACGGAATATCTACCTCCTATAAAATCATTATGATGAACAACATCTGCTTTAAGTTTTTTTGCTAAATTTGTTAAATAGTTTTTTTTGTTTTCAGTAATAAATAAGTTTTTATCCTTTTTTTTTATTAAAATATTAGCATTAGTTATAGTTTCTAATGTATTTCCAGATTTGGAGATAACTAAATTTAATTTTTTTTTAGAAGAGATTTTAAAATTGCCTGTTGTAATATTATCAATAAATAAAAATTTTTTTTTTATTTTATGGCTTAAAAAGTTATAAATTGTTTTAGCTCCTAAGATTGATCCCCCCATTCCTATTAGCTGTACTTCGTCAATTTTTTTTGCCTTTGAAATTATTTTTTTAGGATAAGAAAGTATATAGTCAGGATGTAATGATTTAATTACTTCATTATTTTTCTTTAAAATATCTTTTAAATAATTTTTTATTTGAGGTGATTTATTTCTCTTTTCAAAATTTTCAAATTTTAAACTCTTGGTTAACATTACTGTTTATTAAGTTCTTTATTTATCTTTTTTTTTATCTCTAATGACAGATTATCTGTGGATGTATTTTTTGATGATTTTTTTGAATTTTTAATGAGTGTTTTCAGATCAAGGTCATTAGTTTCTTCTTGAGAAATTTTCTGGTTTTCTGAGTCAGAATTACCAGGTTGTGGCAACTCATCAAATTCGGGCGGCATGATCAAAGGTTTTTTTTTTTCGATTAAAAATTGTCTACTATTATCTTTTTTTTTTAATGTAAGACCATCCTTGACGCTTGCACAACTATTTAAAAAAATACTAAATAAGCTTAAATTAAATATAATAATAAATTTTTTAATCATGTTCTGTATTTTTCTTTATTAATTCAACATAAATAAGGCAAAATAAACCTAATGAGATGAATATATCAGCTACATTAAAAATAAACCAATGAAATCCCTTAAAATAAAAATCTATAAAATCTGGTACGGCAGAATAAAAGACTCTGTCAAAAAAATTACCTATTGCCCCACCCAAAATTAATAATAATGCATATCTGCTAAGGTTTTCTGCTTTATGCAACATTATTAAAAGAATAAAGATTACGAATAAAATAATTATTGTTACTAAATTATAGCCAAAACTTTGAGAAAAAGATAATAAACCAAATGCTATACCATCATTCCATATTAAATTTAAATTTAAAAATGAAGTTAAAGCAATATTAATTTGACCATCTTCGTTAGCAGAATTTATTATTAGAAATTTTGAAATTCTATCTAGGATAAAAAAAAACAATATAAAAAAAAGATTAGCTATATACTTTTTTTTCATCCAATTATACATGATGTCTTACACAGGGTTCTTGACTTATCTTCCAGCATACAGGACATTTGTTTCCCTCGGCTTTTTTAGTCTCAACTTGAATATTTTGATCTTTACTCTCTTTAATTGTAACAGAAGATGTAATACATAACTCAGCCAGATCTGCTCCTTTAATAAGTTCTAAACTCTTTTTGTCTAATTCAATAACTAATGATGCTTCAAGACTTGATCCAATTTCTTTTGCCGCTCTTTTCTCTTCAATACTTACATTACATAAATCTCTAATCTTAATATATTCTACCCATTTTTCATTTAATTCAATATTTTCAAATCTTTTAGGGAATTTTAAAAATTTTTCTAAATGAATACTTTTGTTATTTTTTAAAATGAGTTGATAAATTTCCTCTGTGGTAAAAGATAAAATTGGCGCAAACCATTTTAACAATGAATTTAAGATAATATTCAACAAAAATAATGTGGACTTTCTTTTAAATGAATCTTTAAGATCACAATACAAAGTATCTTTTCGTATATCAAAATAAAATGCCGAGAGGTCTACTGTGCAAAAATTTAATAATTCTTTATAAAGATTATGGAAATCATAGTTACTAAAATATTTATTAAAATTTTTGTTTAATGAGTAAATTTTATGGAGCATCAATTGCTCTAATTCAGGCAAATCCTGGGGATTAACTTTATCTAAATTAATTTCTTCAAAATTGTCATTTAAATTTCCAAGTAAATATCTAAATGTATTTCTAATTTTTCTGTAAGAGTCAGCATGTTGATCCAATATTGAGTAATCTATTCTTAAATCTTCTGCATAATTTGATGACGCTACCCAAATTCTGAGTATATCTGCTCCATATTTTTTTAAAATATCTTCTGGTGCAATAACGTTTCCTAGTGACTTTGACATTTTTAAGCCTTTTCCATCAACAACAAAACCATGTGAAAGAATAGACTCGAATGGTGCTTTGCCTCTTGTTCCACAAGACTCTAATAAAGAAGAGTGAAACCAACCTCTATGCTGATCTGATCCCTCCAGATACATAGATGCTGGCCATTTTAAATCTTTTCTTTTTTCCAAAACAAATGAATGAGTAGATCCGCTATCAAACCAAACTTCAACAATATCACTTAACTTTTCAAAATCTTCAGGATTATATTTTGGTCCTAAAAATTTTTTGGGATCATCAGAAAACCAACAATCGGATCCTTCCTTTTCATAAATACTTGCAATATTTTCGATGACTTCATTGTCAACTAAAACTTTTTTTGTTTTTTTGTTAACAAAAATTGGTAAAGGAACTCCCCAAACTCTTTGTCTTGAAATACACCAATCTGGCCTAGTTTCTATCATTGATTTTAATCTTTCTTTACCTTTGTTAGGATAAAAAATGGTTTCATCTAGTGCCTTTAAAGCTTTTTTTCTTAATTCATGACTCTCCATAGAAATAAACCATTGTGGAGTGGCTCTATGAACTAGAGGTGCTTTTGATCTCCATGAATGTGGATATGAATGTATCAATTCTCCATTTGATAAAAGATTTTTTTGTTCTTTTAATTTTTCGATAACAATTGGATTGGCTTTAAAGATATGTATACCCTCAAATAAAGCTACATTCTTAGTATATTTTCCATCACCATCAACAGTTTCTATTGTTTTAATGTTATTATTCAAACAGAGATTAAAATCATCTGGACCATGGCTTGGAGCACAATGAACAATACCAGTGCCTTGTTCAGTGGTAACAAATCGTGCTTCCAACATTGGAATGTCATGCATGTATCCCAAATCAAAAAACGGGTGCTTGCATATGGTACCTTCAAAATCTTTTCCTTTAAATTTTTTAAGATTTTTATAATCTTTTATCTCACAATCTTTTATGACAGACTCGATTAAAGCCTCAGCAATTACAATTTTTTTATTTTTGAAATCACCATCATCATTTATTTGAATTAATAAATAACTCAAACTTTCATTATAAGCTAAGGCTTTATTTGCAGGTATCGTCCAAGGAGTAGTAGTCCAAATTATAATATTACTATCCTTAAGTTCTGGGATTTTAGATATTTTTACTGGAAAAGATGTATAGATTGTATCTGATTTGTGATCTTGGTATTCAACCTCAGCATCTGCCAAAGCTGTTTTTTCTACTGTAGACCACAAAACAGGTTTAAAACCTCTATATAAACTTCCTTCTTGTAAAAATTTACCAAGCTCTCTAACAATTTGAGCTTCAGCATCATAACTCATTGTTGAATAATAATTTTCCCAATCCCCAACTACACCTAGTCTTTTAAATTGGTCTTTATGAACTTTAATCCATTTCTCAGCAAAAGCTCTACACTCTTTTCTAAATTCAACTATGGGAACTTCATTTTTATCTTTTTTATTCTTTTTGTATTGTTCTTCAATTTTCCACTCGATTGGTAATCCATGACAATCCCAGCCTGGAACATAAACGGAGTCTTTCCCATTCATTTGATGGAATTTAACTATTATATCTTTTAAAATCTTATTTAAAGCTGTTCCCATGTGTATGTTGCCATTTGCATAAGGAGGCCCATCATGAAGAATAAACTTTTCTTCACCTTTTCTCGATTTTCTAAGTTCCTCATATAAATTTATTTTTTTCCAAAATTCTAAAATTTGCGGCTCTTTGAGAGGCAAATTTGCCTTCATAGAAAATTCTGTTTTTGGAAGGTTTATTTGAGATTTGCTCATTTTGTTGTTTTTGCCATTAAAAGATCATTTTTAATTTGTTTTTTCAATTGATCCATATTTTTGAATTTTTTTTCTTTTCTAATAAATTTTAAAAATTCAACTGTTAGATGCTTATTATATAAATTTCCAGAAAAATTAAATAAATGAACTTCTAATAATATTTTATGTTGATTAAATGTAGGGCGATAACCTAAATTTGCTATTCCCTTTATATGTTTTGAACTGTTTTCTTTTAAAGCTCTCACTGCATAAACTCCTGGTTTAGCTAGGACATAATCTTTAATATCTATGTTAGCTGTAGGAAAACCAATTTTTTTTCCTAACTGTCTACCCTTCTGAACCTTGCCACAAATAGACCAATTTCTCTTAAGAAAATTATTGGCATATTTTAGTTTACCATTTTGTAAAAATTTTCTGATTAGCGTCGAGGAAATAATTTTTTTATTCCTCAAGAGTGGCTGTGGTTTAATTATTTTATAGTTATATATTTTTTCATATTTTTTTAATTGTTTGACATCACCTTCTCTTTTATTCCCAAATCTAAAATTATTACTAACAAATACAAATTTTGGATTTATTTTTTTCCCAATTACTTGTTTAATAAAATTTACTGATTTAATTTTAGAAAATGCTTTAGTAAATTTTTTTGTAATAATAAAATCAACATTATGTTTTTTTAAGATAATATTTTTTTGTTCAAGACTTGATATTCTAAAATTTTTTAATTTTTTATCAAAAAACATTTTAGGCATTGGCTCAAAAGTAAGTACGCCAATTTTAACTAGATATTTTTTTTTATATTTTTTAGCTAATGAAAAAAGTTTTTGATGTCCTAAATGGATACCATCAAAATTACCAATTAAGATAATAGAATTTTTATGATTTTTCTTTATATTAAAATTTTTATATATTTTGATTGTATTTACCATTTTAGATCAGATTGAATATAGTTACAAATTGCTTCATAAGATTTTGAAGTTATTTCAATTCCATTTTTTTCAATTTCATTTTTGTGAATACCATTAGAAATAAGTAAAGAGTCAAAGTTTAAAAGATTGGCGCCTTTAATGTCTGTATTTAAATTATCTCCAATCGATAATATTTTTTTATTTTTATTATCAATAGCCTGATTATAAACTTCAGGATAAGGTTTTCCAAAATAAATGACCTTACCTCCTAATTTTTCAAAAACCATTGCAACCGATCCAGCACACAATTCTCTCTTGATTCCTCTATCCACTATTAAATCAGGATTAGTACAAATCATCTTTTTTTTTAATTTTTTTTCTAACAAGTCTTTATAATATCTTAGATCTTTGTTGTGGTCGTCAAATAATCCTGTGCATAATATATAATCACAATTTTCTATACTTTCTGATTTATTTTTTTCAAAATCTTTGAATAAATCAAAATCTTTAGGTGGGCCTATGTGAAAAAATATTTTTTTTGATAAATCTTTTTTTAAATAATTCAAAGCTGCTTCTCCCGAGGTAAAAACATGATCTCTTATCTCTTTCTCTAAACCTAATTTTTCTAAAAATAATTTAACTGCATGATTGGGTCTTGGTGCATTTGTCAATAAGATGTATTCCTTCTTTTTTTTTGTAATTTCATTTAATACTTTTATAGCTTCTTGATGAAGTGAAATTCCATCATGAACGACCCCCCATAAATCCACATAAAATAACTGGTAGTCGTCAACGATAGAGCTCAGACCCTCTTTGTCTAAATTTTTAGTCATAAAAATAATCTATAACCCATAAAATCCACAAATTCCTTTATTTTTTAATCAACTTATTTTGATCTATATCTTGAAATAGTAAGGCCAATCTCTATATGAAGTGCATATTATAAAGGAGAATTTATGAAATTTAGACCGTTACATGACAGAGTTTTAATAGAAGTTTTAGATAGCAGTGAAAAAACTGCTGGGGGAATAATCATACCAGATACAGCTCAAGAAAAACCTCAAGAAGGGAAAGTTGTTGCTATTGGAAGTGGTGCAAAAACTGAAGATGGAAAAACAATCCCAATGGATGTTAAAGTTGGTGACAAAGTTTTATTTGGCAAATGGTCAGGAACTGAAGTTAAAATTGATGGTAAAGAATACAGCATAATGAAAGAGTCA
>Ga0209425_10003719_pt1 | contig 15966 bp, 8 predicted proteins | sample COG_05_FD_184749 | JGI IMG/M metagenome (GOLD analysis project Ga0209425, IMG submission 184749) | Pelagic Microbial community sample from North Sea - COGITO 998_met_05 (SPAdes) (version 2) | ecosystem: Environmental > Aquatic > Marine > Neritic zone/Coastal water | place: Helgoland, sampling...
CGGCGGTGTTTGCGACGTCGGCTTGGTCGTACGCATCGTCAGACTGGACGACGAGTTCGAAGGCGAGGACGTTGTCCATGTACTGCTCCGTGCGGTCCTCGGCGTACTGAAACTCCTTGCGGGTGTTCACGACGCTGCCGCCCTCCTCGGCGGCGACGGCGAAGGTGGCGCCGCCGCCCGTGTTGCCGATGCCGAACCGGCCGGGCTGCCCGGGCAGTTGCTGCGCGTACCTCGTGTGGTCCAACAAAGTGGAATCCGACACCGGGAGCGAGTACCTGGTATCGTGCGAGAACATGCAGTAGTTCTCGCCGTGCGACGTCTTGTCTCCGACGCCACCGGCGCGGCAGGACGCGCCGATGTTCGCGCGGCCGACGATGGCGAACCTCGCGTCAAACTCCAGCGAAGCGCCGCTCAGATCCAGCGGGGGAATGAACGTGAACAGGTCGTTACCGCTCGCGCCCGTGGAACTCACCGATCCGATCGTGTGCTGCTTGTTGAGCAAGTGCGCGTCAGCGCCGGTGACGCCCTGGATGATCACGAGGTCGCCCTTTTCAAACGGGTGCACCCGCCGGGTGCGAACTTTGGCATCCGCCGTCTTAGTCACGCCGCTGTACGTGGCGCAGTCGGGCACGGCCGCGCCGGTGACCGTGTCGACGTCGCCCTGGAACCCCCGCATCGTGCACCCGCCGTCGTTGACGTGGTACAGATCCTCGTACCACGAGTTGGGTTCCATCGGGTTCTTAATCGGGCTCCGCTCGTTGTTCTTCCAAAACGTCTTCTTCTCGCCGAATCCGCCGCCGATGAAGGTGGCGTACCCGTTCACCGCGCCAGCCTCGAAGTGGTTCCCGGTGTTCAAGAGCAGCTTCGGGGCACCGGTCACCTGCACAGCCTCGTTGAAGGTGACGAAGAAGTAAATCTTATCGCCCTCCTCGTACGACCAATCGCTCTCGGAGACCAGCGGATGCGGGTTAGCGGCGGTGGTCGTCTTGAGCTTGGTGATGTACGCGCTGCTCACGTCCCATTTCTTCTGACCGGTGGGAAAATTGCTCGAAGGAACGACGGAGAAGTTGTTCATGTCGGTGCCCACGCCGAGAACCTTGAGCACCTTGTTGTTAAGGTCCGCCCGGTCGTCGCCGAGGACGCCGCTGAAGGTGACGTAATCGCCGTCTCTCAGCGAGTGCGTCCCGACGACATTCATGTATCTGCCGCCGGATGCACACAGCGAGGCGCCGCCGGTGTAGCTCGTGGCCACGGTGTTCGTCGTAGTGCCGCAGGTGAAGTAGGACGCCTGGAACTGGTTCCTGTACTGGTAGTTCTGGAACCTTCGGTTAGGGGAGTACGAAGTGACGCCCTTGACGAAGGGCTGGATGTGCGTACCCACGTTGTCCCGGGTGTCCATCGCGGGATACGAATCGGTGCCCCGCTGCGAGTCGTGGAGGCGCCCGGGCCATCCCGACGCCTTGTTGATGCCGACGCGATCGTGCTGGTTGATCCCGGCGCGGGGCCCGGCGAGCGTCCCTTCGCCGCTGCCCCGGCCGAAATTAGCGGGGAGCCTATTTCGGCTCGGCCGCTCAACCTTGTTGAACCGCGCCGCCTGCCAGTACCCGCCCGGCCTGGTCACCTGCGTGTTGCCGTGGTCCCGCGCGATGCGAACCTCCGGCCCGCTGCGCTGCTCCTTGAGCCGCTGGGGCATATCCTCGAAACCGACCCACCGCGTGTTATCGCCCGAGACGGAGAGCGTGAGCAGCGAACGCCGGGTTAAATCCCTCTCCAGCGCAGCCCTGGCGGCGGCGTCGGAGGCGTACGTACCGAGCTCCTCGGCGTCGTCGAGGAGCATGCGGGCGCGCGGGGCGGGCGCGGGAGCGACGTCGTCCGAGGAATCCGTGAGGTCCGGTTCGCCGACTCGAGCGGCTTCTGCTTCCGCTTTTTTCCTCGCGGCGTCGTCCGCCCTTTGTTTCAGCGTCTGCGCCCTTCGTTTGGCGGACTCCTCCTCCATGCGCTTGACGTCCTCCGCGCGTTTCTGTTCGAGCTCCTCGAGCCTCTTCGCGGTGCGTTCGGCGGCAGCCTTGGTATCCTCCGTGGGCGGCGTCTTCGGGGCCGTCGCGCCTTTGGGCTCAGCCGGCGAGGAGGGATCGGCCTTTTTCGCCGTCTTCACCGCCGGCGTGGGCTTCGCCTTCGCCGGCTCGGGCTTCGCCTTTGGCGCGGGTTCCGGTGTTTTGACGACGGGCTTCGTCGCCTTGGGCGGCGCATCCTCCACATCCTCCACGGGCACGTCGTCGCTCAGACCCGCCAGCTCGTCGATGGCGTCGTCCGCGTCCAGCTCGATCCCCATCTCCTCCGCCTCGTCGAGAAGAGCCTGCAGGCGCTCCAAGTCGTCAGCATCGTCCAGGTCGTCGTCGTACTCACCGAGCGACGGGTCCGACTGCGCGTTGGACAGCTGTGCGACCGCGAGCAGCAGCGTGAGCAATAGGAGCAGCGGCAGCGCCGCGAACCTCCACCGCATGGTCGCCACGTTCGTACGGTCGGGGGGACCAATGCTTTCGGCCCCTTCCCGTTGTTGCTTTTGTTTTGGACTTTGAACGGGTGTGAAATGCCATTTCTCACATCTATTTCGTCGGCTGGTGATCTAACTGAAATGCCCGTGGGTACATTGCGTAATTGGTTGGTAATTGGTTAACTGTTTGCCTGTCGAAAAAGAAGAAGGATGATCCTCTTCCAGCATTTTTTATATACAAATCGAGACCCGCCAGCATTTTTGATCATCTTGGAGGAGGCGAGTAGGCGCGATGGAGCGTTGCTCAAAAAGAGTGAACCTCGGGCGGGCGACGCTCCGCACAATCACGCTCGCCGCGTCGACTCCAGACCCCGAGGAGCCGGTCGCGCGCGTCCGTCGATCCAGAAGAACCGTTCGATCTTCCCGCATGAGGGGTAAGGCGAGGGGCCTCTCAGGTGCGTCCGCGCTCGACCCCGTGGCGATCCCTCGGACGTCCGAGTCCGTCTCATTCTCAATCAGGTTTCGAAAACGCGCGAGACGAGACGTGCGTCGCGTCGACCTGACCTCCACCGCTGACCCATCCATCCCTCGCGTATCAGGCGTCGTGGCGGACATCATGAAGTCCCCTAAGGTGGCAGAGCTCGATAGGCTCAAGAAGGAGCAGCAGCAGAGGCGGCGCGCGCGCGGCGCGGGGTCCGCGCGCGGCGCCGTGGGAACGAGGGGCAACTCGAACCCCAGCCAGGCGGCCCATCAAGCCGACGACCCTTCCCCGCGCCAGTCCGAGGACGAGAGCGATGATACCCGCGCGGCGCCCGCGGGTACCAGCGCGCGCGCCGCCACCGCAGCCGCCTCGGCGTCCGCGCACTCCGACGGCAACCACTCGGCGCACGAGGGCACCGACACCAGAAACCTCAGATCCAACCCAACCGCGTCAGCCACCGAACGCAGCCGCAGTCGCCCGAGGAACGCCGTGAACGCGGAAACTCCCCGCGAGCGCAAACCCCCGGGACGCTACGCCGCGTACGAAATCGGCGCCATACACAGCAAACCACGCGGACGCACCGACGATTCAATCCATACCGTCCCTAAACAGTCACACGCGTCGCGGTCCCCCGAGTTGATCGGCTCGAGACGCGAGGCGATCGGGTTGCAGTCGCCGCCGAGGACCCGGGGCGAGCAGCGCAGGTCGTGGGGCGCGGGGAGCGCCGGCACCAACGCCCGGGGCGGGGACCCCACGCTGCAGTGGCGACGCGTGGTGGTACACGGCTACCCGCCCGACACGAAACCCCACAACGTGGAGAGGCTCTTCGTGAACCTCCGCGTCAACGCCGGCGCCGTGGAACGAACGCAACTGATCCGCAACCACAACGGAACGGTCACCGCGTTCGCGCAGTTCGCCACCGAGGGCGACGCGCGGCTCGTCATCGATACGCTCGCGCGCAAGGCGGACCGGGGCAACCCCATCACCTTCCGCTCGAGGGCGCTGTCCGCGACGCACCTGCACGACTGGCCGAGGAACCTGGACAAGCCGCGATGGGTTCCGTGCGTCGCCGCGCCGGGGTGGACGCCCGACCCGCGGAACGACGTCGGACAGCGCGGGGATGATCTCCGGATCGATGAGCCCGCGCCGATGAACAACAACAACAACAACAACAACAACAACAACGTCGGTCCCCCGAGCGTGAAGGACTTTGGCCGGTGGGAGAAGTTCGGCCCCAAGTGGTGGGAGTGCCACGTCGACACCCGCGGACACATGGGAGGCGTCATCGGCAAGGGCGGCGCCACGATTCGGAAGCTGCAGGCGGACACCGGGTCGAAGATGCGGTGGACGCCCGCGGGTGTGGATGTCGTGGTGTGGGCCAACAACGAGGCAGCCGCGGCGGCGGGTGCGAGAGCCGTGTTCAACCTCGTCGCCGACCTCGTCGCCGACGACGAACGAGCGGGCCGGCCCCGACGAATCTCCCAGCCAGCGGCAAAGGTCCGAGTTGAGCCCAGGGGCCACAACTCGGACCCGGAGGATGGAGAGATTCGCAACGGCGCGGTGGTGCCGGCGCTCGGCGGGCACGACGCGCTCGACTTCACGGACGTCCTCCCGGGCGGCTCGAGCGAGCTCAACGACGCCGCCAGGGCTGGAGGCGAGGACCCGGAAGGCAAAGTCGGCGCGAGGGTTCGCATCTTTTGGCCCGCGGAGGGTCGGTACTACGCCGGCGTGGTGGACGCGTGGGACGCGCGGACGCGGAAGCACGTGGTCAAGTACGACGACGGAGACGTGGAGCGCGTGGATCTCGCGCGGGAGACGTGGGAGCGCGCGGACGACGCCGGCGCGGATGACGCGGACGAACCGGCGCCCGACGACGAGGCGGGTCCGGTTCGAGCGACGGCGGCGAAGAGGCGGGGACGGGAGCGGACCCCGGACCTGCCCAGGGTTCCCGCCGACCCGGCGCCGGTCGCGGTCGTGGAGCTGGAGCCGGCGCTGGTGTCCGTGCCGGATCCCCCCGACCGTGTCACCGACCAACAGCACAAGACGGCGACGTGCGACGCCTGCGGCAAAGGACCGTACAACGCGAAGGGTCTCCAGCTTCACCTCAAGATGTGGTGCAAGAAGGACGGGCCGAACAAGAAGAAGGGCAAGGCCGGCGCACCCACCAAGACCCCGGTGCCTCCGAGCGACCTCGCCAAGAAGCGACCCCGCGTCGCATCCGTGGACGATCGGTTCGGCTTTGTGGACGAAGCCGGCGGAGAAAACCCGATCGACGACGACGCGGTCCCCGGAGAAGGGCCTTCTCCGAGCTTTGACGAGATACAAACGCGGATCACCGACGAGTTCGCCTCCCGCTCCGAGCTCGAGTCCATCCTCCGGAACCTGGAGAGCGACGACGACGCATCGGAGACGGTCAAGGGCATGTTTGTCCGCGTGAGACTGAAGCGCAAGAACGGCGGCGACTCTGGGTACGCGTGCGCGCAGGTGGACTACGTGACTCGCTTCCAGCCGGGTATGAAGCCGGGCATGACCCCGGCTCGGGACGAAGGGTGGGAGTGGAAGGTACACTTCGGCGCGCACAGCAGCCCGGTGCGGTACCTGAGCAACAGCGCACCGGGCCGAGAGGAGGTGTACGGGTGGTTTCGCCGGCACTTCGTGGACGGCGAAGGCGAGACGGGCGGCGGGAAGAGGCTGAGGAGACATTGATGAATTGCAACGTTAATGGATTTCAACGTTTGCGGAACCGACGTCGCGTGAACGGTGACGACGCTAGCTAGACGACTAATACGATACGATACGACTACACGAACGACGCGTCACAGATCCAGTTGAATGGGCTGAAGCCCCAGCCGGGACTCCATCGTCGCGACCCGTCGCTTGAGCACCTTGAGCACCCCGGCTTGATTTTGAACCGTCGTGATGAGGTACGCGAAGAGCGCCAGCGCGATGAACATCCAGAGGTACGACAGGAGCCCCAGCACGCTACCCCCGCCTCCATCATCCTCGTCCATCTCCTTGTCCACGTCGTCCGGGTCCACATCGTCGTACTCGTCGTCGAAGTCCGCCTCGTCCACGTCGTCGTCCCTATCGATGTCGTCGTCGCCGTACTCACCCTCAGCGCCCGAGGCGTACTCTCGCGGTTCCGGTGCCCCCATCGGGTCTCGTCCCGAAGGACCTTCCTCACCGGGTTCACCGCGCCCAGGGGACCTGCTGGAGGACCGCGCTCTCGCACCCTCGTCTGCCATCGCCGCTCGTCGCGTGCCTCCGCGGCGCCTAATTAGGGCGGGCTCTGAAAGAAATGACAACCGGGTCGCTCAAATGGTCCTTTCAGTTCAAGTGGTCCTTTCGAGGGACTTTAGAGGATGAAACGTAGGCGCGAAGGTCGTTTGAAACAAAAGTTGATATTGAGATACTACATGTTGCACCGCCGGCGACGTCACGGAGTGGGTCGGATACACCGCCCCCACCACCCGCGCGCGCCGGCTGAAGAATCCTAAGTACGGTTCGTGCCCGCGAGTCACCCGGGCGCCGAGGTGAAAACAAAATGGAGCTTTCAAACCTCGGCGCCGCGCTTCACTCTCGCCGGTGATAACATTACGTTGCACAAAAACATTCCGCGGGGGCGCCTCCGATGCGCTCCACGTCCCGCGTCATCAATCAAATACATCCTAAAGAAACCGCGACGGAACATCCGAGTGAAACCTAATGTACGTTCCGCTCAGTCTCCGCCCTCCGCCGGTTTCGCCGTGTCCATTCGTGCCCATTCGTGAATTACGGGTTGAGCGCCGCCTTGATCTCGTCGTACATGATGAGCACGAGCGCGCCGCCGACGCCACGGAGGACGTTGGAGAAGGCACCCTTGAAGAAGGCGCCGGCGCCCTCGTTGGAGTAAATCTTGACGAACGCGTCGACGGTGCCGTTGTAGAGCTTCTTGCCGCCCGAGGTCATCATGAGGCGACGGCGAACGGTGTCGAAGGGGTAGGAGAGGACGCCCGCCGCGTTGGTGGCGACCTGCGCGACGACAAACTTGGCGACGATGGAGGAGTCCTTGGTGAGGAGCGCACCCTTGCCGGTATCGTAGAGGCCGAAGTACGCGCCGCGGTACACGATGATGCCCTGCACGGAGACGCCGAAGCCCTGGTAGAGGGACATGGGGCCGGACCTCTTGGCAACCTTGGTGAGGCAGTCGACGAGGCCGGTGAACTCGCGGTTCTTGCCAGAGCCGACGTCCGCGGCGAGGCGGGTACGGGCGAAGTCGAGGGGGTAGACGATGAGCAGGGAGCCGGCGCCCGCGAGGCCGCCGGACGCCATGTTCACGCCGAAGAACGGCCAGAACTCCGTCTTGGGGTTGTACGAAGGGAACAAGTCCTTGATGGTGTCCTTGAAGGCGAAGTTGAACGCCTGGGTGGGGAAGTAACGGACGATGTTGGCCGTGTTACCGCGCCAGAAGGAGCCGAAGCCCTGCTCCGAGGAGACGCGGGTGAAGCAGTTCACGATGCCGGTGTAGCGGGGAACCTCGCCGGACATGATCTTGGGGTTGGCGTCCTGGGTCTGGATGAGGAGCTTGACGCGCTCGATGGGGGCGGTCGCGGTCTTGGCGATGGAGCCGGAGACGCCACCCTGTTTTCATGGAGGGAAGGGGATGCGGTGATCAGTCGAGTGGTCGGGGTCGTGTGGGGTTCTCGCGCGCGGTCGGTGCTCCCGATCGATCGGTCGGAAGTCCCGTCGGCGGCCCCAAAAATATCGCACGTGCGTCCGGTCCAGCTGTCTGCCGTGCCCCGGATGGGAAAAATCCGCGCGAAAGCCCTCGCGCGATGCGCGCGTTTCGCCGGCGTTCCCGGCGCTCCCGGCACCGGAAACGGGCGATTTGTTTGGTGGGGTATCCATCACGCGAGACGTCCATCGAGACCGGGTTGTTCTAGGTCGGCGCGGGCGCATTACTCACAATCGCGAGATCCTTCAGGAACGCAGACATGGAGAACTCCTTCTTAGCGGGAGCCATGAAGTTGGCGGTGACCTGCTGGGTGAAAGTCGCGGGCACGGCGCGGGACATGGGGGTCTCGACGCCGCCGGCGGCGAAGGACCCGGCCATGGAGCTCTTGTAGAAGCTGAGGGGAAGAGACATCTTTTTAGATGCTCGACGCGCGGTGGTGGTCGCGGTCTACGAATAGATGATGATGACCATCGGTTCGCGGCGCCTTTTTAGAGGCTCTGAGCCGCCGTCGGTGTCTTGCAGAGATCTTTTAGTCACAACCGAAACGGCGCCGATCGGTGTTACCTATGGCCGAAAAAGGAGATATTTTGTTCGTTGATCGGTCCGAAGGTGCTTTGATCGATTCAAATTTTACGAAAATCTGATTGGTCGCAGGGCGATTTTGCGAACCGAAAAACGGTGGTCTGTTTCGAGTTTTTCGAGCGCGGGGCGGCACGAAAGCACGAAAAAGCACGAAAGCACGCCGAAAAATGCCTGGCGAGGCGGTTCACATTGATGAGGGCGCCCCGTTAGGTGGAGGGGAAGGAGGACGCCGTTCGACCCGGGAGTCCACTCCGAGATGCTGCCGGGTCTGATCGCGACTTCATGTCGGCGCCTCGCGTCGCGGACCCGGGGCGGTGCCGCTCGATGCACGCGTCCCAACCTCGCGCGGTGGGTCGCCTCCTCACACCCGCAAACCGGTGCCGACTGCCGCCATCGTCATCACCGCCCACACTACTCGTTCGACTCCATCGGTACGAGGCTCGTGGACATCGCCACCGATCGCGCCGATGACGTCGCGGTGGTGTCACCGAGAGGTACGCGGGTCACTTACGGGACGCTCCTGGCGCACGCCGACGCGCTCGCGGACTCCATGCGCGCCACCTTCGCGCGAATCGCCGACGAAGGCGACGGGGACGACGGGGTGATGACGCACGAGCCCCCTCCCGAAGACGTCCTCAAGGGCGAACGGGTGGCGATATCCGCGGTTCCCGGGCCGGAGTACGCCGCCGCGATGCAGGCGACGTGGATGTGCGGCGCGATCGCCGTGCCGATCGCGCGGGGCCACACAAAGGCGGAGATGGCGCACGTGCTGAGAGACTCGGGCGCGGCGCTCTTCACGCACGTGCCCGAGCATTTAACCGACGAGGAACACGCCGACGGACGCGACGCGATGGACGCGTTCGAGTTCGTGGAAAGCGTCGGGATACAACGGATGGTGACCGTGCCGAGGGTGGACGAACGTACATCGATGGACGCGCCGAGACGGAAGAAGACGGCGAACCCAATGGGGCGCGAACGCAACGCATCGTCAGACGGCGCTTTGATCATCTACACCAGCGGCACCACCGGCGCGCCCAAGGGCGTCCTGCACACGCACGGCTCCCTCGCCGCGCAGTGCACCGCGTTGATGAACGCGTGGGAATGGTCGCGATACGACCGCATGTACCACGTCCTGCCGTTGCACCACATACACGGCATCGTCAACGGGTGGATGTGCGCGGCGGCGGCGGGCGCCACAGTCGAGTTCGCCGGGGACGCGTCCTTCGCGCCCCGCGCCGCGTGGTCGCGGCTGCGTAACGTCAATCTTCCCCCGGTCACGACCTTCATGGGCGTGCCCACGATGTACGTCATGATGCTGAGGGCGCACGAGGGTGCGAAGAGGCGGAACCGCGGTGAGGCGGCGGCGTCGGCGGCGGCGGCGAGGTCGCTGCGCTTGACCGTGAGCGGGTCCGCCGCGTGCCCGGAGCCCGTCGCGCGGGCCTGGATGGAAACGACCGGGTCGGACGTCGTCTTCCTGGAGCGGTACGGCATGACGGAGATTGGCATGGCGCTCAGTAACCCACTTCACGGGGAGAGGCGCGCGGGGACGGTGGGTAAACCCCTGCCCGGCGTCGAGGTGAGGTTGGATGTGAACCCGGGCGAAGAGGAGGGCCCCGGCGAGTTGCTGGTCAGGGGACCCACCGTGTTCAAAGAGTACTGGAACGCACCTAGCGTCACGTCGAGTTCGTTCACCCCAGACGGATTCTTCCGCACCGGGGACACGGCCGTGAGGGAGGAAGGCGGGTACTGGCGGATACTGGGGCGGACCTCCGTGGACATAATAAAAACCGGGGGGTTCAAGGTGAGCGCGCTCGAGACGGAGGCTGTGCTGCTGACGCACCCGCGCATCGCGGAGTGCGCCGTGTTCGGCGTGCCCGACGACGCGTACGGGGAGGTCAGCGTGGCAGTGACCGCGCTGAAGGAGGAGGACGTCGAGGGCACAGCTGTGGACGCCTCGGAGCTGGCGCGGTGGGCGCGGATGAACATGGCGGAATACAAGGCTCCGCGGACGTTCCACCTGATCGACGAGATCCCACGGAACGCGATGGGCAAGGTGAACAAGAAGGAGCTCCGGCGTTTGTACCTCGACGGTTCGTTGTAGTGTATTTCGTATATATTGCAGGTTCGTGTTCGCTATCATGCAAGCATACGGGGTTGGTGTGTGTTATGTGCTTCCTCTTTTTCGCCTCGAATTCGTCGCCCCCCCTCTCTCTTTTGTCACCCTCTCTCTGTCTCTCCGTGGGTGTTCACTTCTTCTTCATGCCCGTGTTCACTTCTTCTTCATGCCGGCTCCGAACCCGAACAGGTGCTCGGCGCTGAAGAAGAGCGCGCCCGCGGTGAACAGACCCGCGCTGATACCCGCCACCCACACGTCCGTCATCAGCGCCACCGCGCACGCCAGAAACGCCAGCGTCCGGTCAAAACTCGAGATCAGCTCCCTCATCTTACCAGGGATCGGGCGCATGGCCCCTTCCGCGTCGAAGGTGACGTCGCAGTGAATCACGAACGCGCTGTGCACGAACATGGTGGCGGCGATGCCGAGCGAACGCGGTAGGAAGTCGGGGACGAGCGCGGCGGGCACGGCGAAAGCGCCCAGGCCGACGACGTCGAAGATGATCTTCAGGAGGACGAGGCCGAGGAAGTCCCGGGCGGTGGCGCGGTTCCCGCCCACCTGGTCGAGCGCGCGGAGGCCGCCGCGGACCTGCTTGGCGGCCTGGGGCCCGAAGTTGCACGCCGCGAGGATGGCGCACGAGAACTGAATCATGATCTCGGTGATTTTGAGCGGTGTTGGCATCACCACGGCAGATGCGAGGCCGTTGGGGAAGAAGGTGTAGAGGATGTTGTTCATGATGACCGCGCTGATGAACACGTAGCCGAAGTAGACGAAGTTGCCCCACTTGTCCGAGTTCTTGCTCGCGGCGGACTGCGGCCAAGGAGAGGCGGGGCCGTCCTCCTCCTCGGAGGTGGTGACGTCCACGTCAATGGCGGACTGGTCGTCGCCGGCGGTGGGGCCTCCCGCGGTCGCGGCGCTGTAGTAGGGCATCGCGACGGCGCCACGACCGCCCTGGGTGAATCCGGCGTCGAACCACTGCGCGTGCGCGACGTGCGAGGTCCTGGTGGACAGGACGACGTTTGAATGACGCGCGGGTGTCCGAATAAGACGCATGGGCTTGGACTTGGGGCCAGATCCGCGGGCGGGCGCGCGAGATGCGACGCCCGCGTGGTGTATCGCGGATGAAGCCATGACGGACATCGTTGTGTGACGAAGGACGATGGAGCGAAGGATGCAGCTCGCGGCGTCGCGCGTCGAAGAGGTGTTTCGCGCGCGCCTTTTTCGATTGTCTTCTTCGAAGCGTCGTTTATTTTCTGAGTAAATAAACCCTCGCTAGACTATTTGCCAAGTGGCGGCCACGTCAAATTCGAGGTTTTGTTAACCCAAAATTGTCGAATCAGCCTTGTCAGGATATCGTACCGCCGGATCAGGATTTCCAAAATTGCAATTTGGTCCACTTTTGCCACGCTGGTGGAACTTTCCAGAACCGCCTGCGCGGTGGAAACGCGAATTGGGCCGGTTCGGGATTCTTCATTCGATTCGACGTGGGCACCGCGCCAAAGAAAAAGGAGAAGGAAGCCTATCCAAAAAGTTTTCTTGAAATCGGAAAAAACTAAAACAATGGTACTCGTACACCGCCCGGTTGTCCCCCGGACGTCGCCAAACAAGCGTGCGTTCCCCCTCCCTCCTCACTTTGTCCTCGATGTCCCATCGTCGTGTGGACTCTCGATTCGTTCGTCGACCGGTTCCGACGCCTACCTCGCACCCGCGGCGGGATTCTTCGTCTCCTTGGCCTGCGGCAGCGGCAGCATGTGCCACAGGGGCGAATCCGTCGGCGGCAGCACGTTCTCTCCCCGGAGGAACCTCTCCAGTATCGGCGAGGTTTTCACGTCGTCGAGCCACCCGTGCAGCTCGGCTCCCATCACCTTCTCCTTCTCGCTCAGCTCGTCCGTGATGTCATCCAGAACCTTCCGGTTCGCCACCAGAACTTCCTTCGCCACGTAGAGCGCCGACACGAGCGCATCCTTCACCTCGCCCTCAACCTGCCTCTCAACCTGCGACGCGTCCGCGCCGCCGCCGAAGATGTCCTCCCGCCCGCCGCCGCTCAGCGTGGGCACGTTCAGGGGCCCGACGGTCGGTGACAAGCCGTACTCGGCGACGGACTTGTACGCGAGGTCGGTGGCGCGTTGGATGTCGTCGAACGCGCCGGTGGATACGCGGCTGCACGCGACAATCTCCGCGGCGCGCCCGCCCATGAGCGTGACCAGCCTCCCGCGGAGTTCATCCGCGAACATGAGCTTGCGGTCCTCCTCCCCCGGGGGGGTGTAGGTGAACCCGAGCGCGCCCCCGCTTCGAGCGACGATGGACAGCTGCTCGGGCCTCGCCGTTCCGGGGATCAGGTTACCGACGGCGGTGCCCACGACGGCGTGGCCAACCTCGTGCGCGGACACGATGATTTTCTCCGCGGGTGACAGGATGGACCGTTTCTTCTCGATGCCCGCCACGGTGCGAAGGACGGCGGACTCGAAGTCTTCCTTGCCCACCGTCGTGGCTCCGGTTCGGCCCGCGAGGAGCGCCGCTTCGTTCACGAGGTTGGCGAGCTCGGCGCCGGTGAACCCCGCCGTCATCGCGGCGATCCCGTCGATGTCCAGCCCTTCGCGCAGCGGCAGGTTCCTGTTGCCGATGTGAACCCCGAGGATCTCTTTGCGCCCTTGCTTATCCGGTCGCTCCACGCTCACCGTGCGATCGAACCGGCCCGGGCGTTTCAACGCGCTGTCCAAGGTATCCGCGCGGTTCGTCGCGGCGAGGCAGATGACGAGGTGCTCGTCGTCGAAGCCGTCGAGTTCGGTGAGGAGCTGGTTGAGGGTCTGTTCGCGCTCGTCGTTGCCCATGCCCCGCATCCGTCCCTCGCTCCGCCCCTTGGCGACGGCGTCAATCTCGTCGATGAAGACGATGGCGGGCGCCTGTTCCCTAGCCCTGGCGAAGACGTCCCGTACCCGCGCCGCGCCCATGCCCACGTACAGCTCGACGAACTCCGACGCCGACACGGAGATGAACGGGACGCCCGCCTCGCCCGCGACGGCCCTGGCGAGCAAGGTTTTGCCGGTGCCGGGAGCGCCGACGAGGAGGACGCCGCACGGGGGCCGCGCGCCGAGCCTGGTGTAGTGCTCGGGCCGCTTAAGGATATCAACAATCTCCTGAAGCTCCTCCTTCGCCTCGTCGACGCCGGCGACGTCGTTGAACGTCGTGCTCGGCGGGGGCAAAGCGCCGCGCTGCTTACCGCCCGTCATCCGCCCCGCGCTGGTGTTGGGACCCCCGCCCATGCCCCGCATCATGCCGCCACCTCCCTGGCCCATCCCCCCGCGGTTCTGGCCCATCCTGTTGAACTGGACGAGCGCCATGCCGACGACGAAGACGGCGATGAACGTGTTGATGTTGCGCTGCGACTGGTACCGCTTGTCCAGGGCGCCGAACTCAACCTTGTTCTTGGAGAGATGCTCGTACGGAACCCGAGCGTCTTCGGGCCTCGCGGCGCTGTACGCCACCTCGATCTTCTCCTCCGTCATGTGCATCGGGCCCACCCCGGGGCGCTTGATGACGTAAGGGGTCTTGGGCTTCCACGTGAGGTAGGAGCCGTCCACCTTGAGGTACTTGACCTCGTCGTTCTTGACGTCCTCGAGGAACCTACTGTAGGTGACGGGCACCATGTGCGTGCCGGGCGCCTTGTCCTGGTGGTTGTGGAACAAATTGGCGGCGAAGAAGAAGAGGAAGGTGTTCATGCCCATCGTGAACAGACGCATGGGCTGGAACAGACGCCGGAACCACGTCGCGAAGTCCGTCGGGCGCCCGACGACTTGTTTGTCCAGATCCGTTTTGTTCTCGTCGGTATCCGCCTCGCGGAGCTTGCTCGCCGGGGGACCGCCCGCCTCCGAGCTCACATCGATCGCGGACGTCTCGGTGGACTCATCCTTCAACTCGCCCTCCGCATCGTCCTCGGCGCCCGCGGATGAACTCGCCGACACAGCTGTGGACGCCGCGTCGCTCTCCCCGTCCCCATCGCTAGCCCCGGCCGGGGTTCCGGACGAGGACGCGTCCGCGCCCTTGTCGTCGTCGCCGCCCGACGCCGCGTGCGCCGCGGTGGGGCCCCTGGCCGCCCGCGGGGGGTGAACCAAACCGGTGTGATCGCCGAGGCCGAGGACCGGGCGGATCTCGCGAGCGCGACGCGCGAACACGCGCGCCCTGATCGCACGCGCCCGGGTCGCCTCGGCGCCGAGTCGTGGCTCCGAGTGGGTGCATGCGCGGGGGGCGAACGCGGGGGCGGGGCGACCTCCGTGACCGTACGACCGCGCCTTGACGTTCACGATCGTCCTAACGCCGATGGCATGAACCCCGAGCGTCATCGCGTGCGCCTGCATGCGATGCGTCGACCGAACTACCGCCCGCCGGTTGCCGTGAACGGGAAAGGGCAACCTGAGAACCGCGTCTGCGCGGTGTCAAAAAAAATATGCACGCGAGGCGTCCTTGGGGGACCCGCGAGACCCGCTCGTTCTCTTCACCAAAGAAGTACGCCGACGATCTGGCCCGCTGGGAACTCTTCGGCGTCGCTCGTGGGTTGAGCGCGCGCGTTGTGCCCTGTCACGACCCCACCCCCGCGCTCTTCACCCCGATGAAACCGAAGAAAACCAAAAAAAAACAACTCTGACGTCACCACATCCAAAAATGTGGGTCACGAACCCTCAGTCAACCAGCATCGATCCACGCTGTCATGTTTGCCGCGGTTTTCACCCTCGCGGTCGATGAGAGAACTCGGGAAAGTTTTGCGCCCTTCATCGGCACAGATTAGGGCACCCGACGGTAGCGGCAGCGATGGGGGCGAAGAGGGTGATGTACTGGCGGCAGCCCGCGTCAGCGCGTACGATGAAGAGCTACCTCGCCCTCTCAGAGGCGGTGCGCTCGGAACTGAACCCCACCGACTCCCGCGTCCACAGGTGGACCGCCGAGGTGGTCGCCCGGCGCAAGAACGTCAACGCCGAGGAAGGGATGTTCGTCTCCCTCACCGCCCAGGGCGTCGCCGACGAGGTCTTCACATGCGTCCTCGTGGACCACCCCGAATCCAACGCCAACAAGGACAACTCGTCAGCCGAGCGCCAGGTCGTCGTGCTGCGCAAGGAACGGGAGACGATGGAAGGCACCGTCCCAGTCAAGGAGTACCTCGCGCGATGCAAGACGCACACCATCGCGCACAGGAACAAGGTGGACGGCGTGGGGTGGTGGTGCGGCGACCTCGCCGTTCGGATCGGGCGAGTAGAGAACGCGCAGGGGACGTACGCGGGGCTGGTGTGCGAGATCGAGTACGCACCGGTCGGTGACGTGCGCACGGCGGATGCCTTGCTGGCGGAGTGCGCGGAGGGCATCGCCGATTGTCTATCGCGAACCGACGGGTCCGTCGCTTCCGACGGTAACCCGTGCCAGCTGGTGCACGTCAACACGGTGGAGGCGTTGGGGGCGTACGGGCTGGAGGGTAGGCCGTTCGGCGACGCGCACACCGCGGTGTCGTACGTGAGCACCGTGATGACCATGCAGTCCGGAGGACCTTAGTAAGAGTAGCTTTCGACGCACCTTTTAGTTAGATGGAGCCGGGG
>Ga0209425_10003721_pt1 | contig 15962 bp, 21 predicted proteins | sample COG_05_FD_184749 | JGI IMG/M metagenome (GOLD analysis project Ga0209425, IMG submission 184749) | Pelagic Microbial community sample from North Sea - COGITO 998_met_05 (SPAdes) (version 2) | ecosystem: Environmental > Aquatic > Marine > Neritic zone/Coastal water | place: Helgoland, sampling...
ACATGTGATCATGTTCACATTCTGTGTATGACGTAAACATTCACAATTTACATTTGGAACACACATTATACCAATCTTAGATGGTGTCATATCAATGACATGTATGTTTTGCGATAAAAATACTTTAGCATTCTCCATTGCTGCATATGCATCAGTACAATCAAATACAATATCACATACACCGGGGTGATCAATAAAATATTGAATTCCATTCGATTTATACGGGACATTTGGTGGTAACTTTTTGGTAGATTCACGGCGTCCTACAAATGCGACAACTTTACACCCAGGAATTTTTAAAAGTTTGTACAGTAAATCTGTTCCTATATTTCCAGTTCCGATAATTCCCACCTGCATCTTACTTTATGTGTGTTGAAAATCTTTAAATATATAACTTTCACCCAACTTGGAAATATCCCGAATTTCCCAACTGGCTCCAAAAAAAGTCGCCCACTCTGACAATAACTTCTTCTCTCGATAAACCAAATTACAACATTTTGGCATAGACCATTTACTGAACACGTATTCTTGAACAATTTTTTTAACGTCCTCAACATCGATGAAGTCAAAATATCTGTCTTGATCAATGATAACATGACCATCTCGTTTGCACACAGCACTAAATCGAGTTGGAAGTTCATCCGACCCGTAACACCCCCAAATACGCAACGAATGTGCATTGGGAATAGTATCTATACGTTTATCTACCACCCATTTTGAAAGGCCATAAGGGTCTGTAGGTGGATTTCCACGGAGGGCGGCACCACTTGAAAAGTACAATATCTTACCCTTAAAACCCCTAACAACATTTTCAAAAATGAGTATATTTTTATAGGTAGTTTCCACATTCAATTGATCTATACTCGCAGCACAGTGTATAACCACATCGTAATTGTGCACTTTGAAGTACTCTTCCACTTCATCTTGGTTTAAAAGATCTAAATCATGTCTAGTTACACCGACCCAATCTGTATTTCTAATTAGATTCTTACCTATAAAACCACCCGCACCAAGAACACACACTTTCATTTGATTTAAAGAGAAGAATACTCTTTAAATTATAATGACGAAAAAGGTCTGGTACGCTCCAAATAAGTTTGAATCCTATGGGGAAGAGGAAATCAAAGCCGTCGAGGCTTGCCTCCGTGATGGCTGGCTCGCTGGATTTGGTGACCGCACTATTGAATTCGAGAGGAGGGTGGCAGACCTCTTCGGAAAGAAACATGGACTCTTTGTAAATTCCGGAAGCAGTGCAATCCTCCTCGGTCTCTGTGGTCTCAATATCCCAAAGGGATCCGAGGTGATCACACCCGCGTGTGGTTTCTCTACAACCGTCGCCCCCCTTATGCAATTAGGTCTTAAACCCGTGTTCTGTGATGTCGGTCTCAATTCCTACGTTCCAACTGTCGAACAACTCAAGAAGGTTGTCACCCCTGATACCAAGTGTCTCATTCTTCCCAATCTTATCGGAAATATGCCCGATTGGCCAGCGATCAGGGAGGCGTTCCCGGATCTGATCCTTTTTGAGGATTCCGCGGATACCATCACCCATACCCCATGCACGGATATCAGTACCACAAGTTTCTATGCGAGTCATGTTATCACCGCGGGTGGTGTCGGTGGTATGGTGATGTTCAATGATGAGGAACACCTTAAGAGGGCCCTCATGTTCAGGGATTGGGGACGGATTGGAGACAATATCGAAGAACCCAGTGAGCGCTTCAATCACTCTGTGGATGGTATCCCATACGATTGGAAGTTTCTCTATGGTGTCGCTGGGTACCACCTCAAGGCTTGTGAAATGAATGCAGCTTTTGGGCTCGTACAACTCGATAAGCTCGAAGGATTCCTACAAAGGAGGCGTCAAAATGTTGAGAGATATCTCGAGAACCTAAAGGATACATCGTACTACACACTCCCAGACGATTCTCAGATACCAAATTGGCTCGCCATCCCCCTCCAATGTCCAGATCGCCTCGAACTCTTGAAGTTTCTCGAAGAGAATGATGTACAGACACGTGTCACATTTGCGGGGAACATCACCAGACACCCAGCCTTTAGGGAATACCTAGGAGAGTTCGAAAATGCCGATCGTATCATGAAGGATGGATTCCTCCTAGGTGCCCACCATGGTATGGACTTGGGGGATGTTGATCGTGTGTGTAATTTGCTTAAAACATTTGCAGCCACTAAAGTAAATGTACAGTAACGTACTTGTCACTGGTGGTTGTGGCTTTATCGCCTCTAATTTCCTAAACATCATGAAGAAAAGACATCCAAATATACATTTTGTAAATATCGATAAACTTGATTACTGTTCAAACATTGAGAACGTTGAACCCGGGGTTGCCACATTTGTAAAGGGTAACGTAGGTGATGCGTCTCTCATTGAACACCTAATCAGGGTATATTCCTTTGACGCTGTATTCCACTTTGCAGCCCAGAGTCATGTCGATAATTCATTTGAAAATGCCCTTTCCTTCACGATGGATAATACCCACGCGACCCACGTACTCATAGAGGCGTGTCGTCAGTTTATTCCAAAGGTTGAGTTCATTCACTTCAGCACAGACGAAGTATATGGTGAATCCAAGACAGATGTACCCTTTACTGAAAATGAAGGTGTTCTCCGACCAACGAATCCATATTCAGCGTCCAAAGCTGCCGCGGAGATGATCGTTCGCTCTTATATCGAATCCTTTGGAATGAACATCAAAGTCATCCGCTGCAACAATGTGTATGGACCTAAACAATACCCAGAGAAACTCATACCAAAGTTCAAGACACTCCTAAAGAGGGGGGAGAAATGTACTATTCATGGGTCAAAATCTGCTATCGTTAAGAGGGCATTCATGCACGTTGAAGATGTGGTAGATGCCGTGGATATCGTTTGGAAGAGGGGTGTTCCAGGTGAAATTTATAACATTGCCTCGGATGATGAACTCACTGTCATGGAGGTCACCCAACTACTCATTAAGACTATTTTGGAAACGACCGACTATGATGAATGGATAACCTACGTCGATGATCGCCCATTTAATGATCAACGGTACTACATATGCGCCGATAAATTGAAGGCTTTGGGGTGGTCACAGAAAAAAACGAGGGAAGATCTTGTTAATTTTTTGAAGGAGTAGAAGTATGAAGCCAATAGCTATCAATGTTTATATTCTCATGATGTTCTTGGCCTACCTGTTACGTAGGGCAGGAACATTTTCAATAGAAGAAAAAGTGAAGATGATCGAATTTTTGAGTTATATGGCTGCTAACCCCGACTCTAGAATAGAGGAACATGAGGGTGGAGCGACTCTGTTAGGAGAAGCGATGCGATACCAACCATTGCAAGTCGGCCATTTACAAGCTCTGTCTCAGGCTTCCAAAATCCCTGAACGTAGCCCTCATCCTTAGGATTCGCCGCTGTTCCGAGAAAGGCGAGGCTCGCGACAGCAATAGAAAGACCAATGTTATCATGGAACTGGGTACTAATAGAGTTACCAGTCATGATCTCATCAACAACAGCAGAAGTGAAACCAATCATAGCAGCACGTCCATTTACACGCTCAGCAACAGAAAGAAAATCGTTGGGACGATCGATGGAGGTGAGCTTGCTGGGGGGTCGAACAGAAGATGTCTTGCGCTCAGCCGAAGCCTTGGTTTGATAACGCTTGTAATAAGATGGCTTAACAGACGCACAAATGAGAGAGCTCATTTCTATTTACTATCCGATCTCAATCTTTAACTGTCTTTTTTTCCTTTACTAGAATGGAATTAAGTACATATAGTTGAACGATCAAACCAGTAATCGTGTAAATCGTTGTCGCATTGAGACCATACTTCCTATATTGATACACAAACCACAGAGAACTCGTGAGGATCCCCAACATGACAGTTGTTTTTAAATTCACATCTATTTTATCAGTGTTCTGAACCCGTCCATACATTTCGACAAACCCAAGACCGAAGGCGATACCCGAAATAATATCGTCCATTTATTATATATTTAGAATATAAATGGATTCAATTTTACAAAAATATGCTGGACAAATTACAGCCAAAACAATTATCAAGACAGTCGAAGAACTTCGTGTTGAATATATCGATGATGGCATCACCAAAGAAGATATTCCACCAATCGTTGCTCGCCTCGTTTTCGAAGTTGCAAAGTTCAAGAAACTCACTGGACAAAAAAAGAAAAAATTAGTCATCGCCATATTGAATCACCTCATCGAACAGATTGATGTGGGTGAGCAAGACAGTGACTTTGAAATTATTCTGAAAAGTTTGGTTCCCCCGATTATCGATAGCTTTGTCTCCATGATCAAAGCGAAAAAAGCAGTGATCAAGTGTATCCCATGCATCGCTTAAGGATTAGCCATGTAATCATAATAGTATGCGATTCCCCTCGTTAGAGGTTATGATACAATACGGAATCTATACAATAAAAGAATTAGAACGTTTCACAAAGGGACTTACATCGAAGAGGGACATTGAAGTCCTAAGTGAATGCACAAAGTGTGATTTTGTATACGAAGGAAATATTTGCTTGAATTGTAACCCATGAAATATTGTACGGTAACAAGCTATATGTCCAAGGGACCAGAGATTGTCAGTAACAATCATATGTGCTCCGAGAGACAACTTATTCGTAGATTATACAGAGAGTGTTTAAAAAAAGGGTATAAACCCCATCAATTTACAGAGTGGTTACATAGGAAACATGGAGAGTTGATAGTTTCTAGACGGAATATACATGGTGATGCTATATCACTTCCATGTGTCATATGTAGGAAAACTATGGAAAAATTTGATATTAGGTGGAAAGCCCATGACGGCTGTCGGTGGGTGCATAGTACAAAAACCGAATGCCTACCAGTATCAATACCAACAGCAAAGCAAAAGAGAAATTTAGGATTTGGGTGTAATCACTAATCCCAATACCGATTCCAAGTTATTATGGTTTCTTTGTAGTGGTTTAGATCTCTTTAGCTTTAGTGCATCATTGTTATTAGACGCATTCTTTATTTCATCCATACGCTTCGTGGTTGAAACAAAGGGTACCAAATTTTTTACGTATGGTGTTGTTTCCACTACTTTTGGCACCTCTTTATCGAACGTTTGGTTTTTTCGGAACTCCTCTATGGTCATGTCACCACCAAATTCCTTTAAATTAAATCTTTTTGGTGCGAATTTAACTGGCCCTATTTGATTGTACATCTTTTTCCGCATTAAAACTATGTTTCCACAAATTCTTCCACCTATGGTAAGTCCGTATGTATCTGTTGCATATGATTTCATACAACTCCAAGAACAAAAGTTCCCACTTGTGTAGAATTTAGAACGCCTGTCGTCATATTTAAATGGCATACTTAAAGGTGTTGTGTTGAATTCGTGACAACACCACCAACACCACATAGTTATGTAATATATTTTTTCTTTAATTACTATAAGATGTTCAGGGCGGGTGTAAATTATACACCACGAACATCGTCAAGTGGAGGATCACTTGGATTACTAGCAGTAACTCTCTTATTCCTCTTGATTGTCATCGTAGTGTTTATACTCCTTTATACACGGAGAAGGGCTGTTATCAAACAAAATATTAAAACCCAGGAGATGCAATTGTATGAGCAAGAAAATCAATTACGCAAAACACAGGAAAGTATGTACGCCGCGGGTGAAGAGTTTGGTATAGATAGGGAAGATCTAGAGGAGGAACTCTACGGTTCGTCCAACTTGACATGCCTCGTGTATCCAGAAAATGGTAGGTGTGACGCCGAATTTTACGATTTGAAAGGTGGTTGCTGTGAGCTCAGGAATAACTCCAAAGAACTAGCCCGGAAAGAACGAGAAGCTGCGATGCGGAAGTTGCTCGTAATGGCGGGCTATGCTTTAATTCCCGAGCTAATTCTACAAACGATTTTACCTAAATTGACAAATAGTGCCCGATTTCAACGTGTATATCAGGCATTGGAGATAAAAACCGCAGCTCCGGGAGCCAACAAAGCTGCCCAAAAAGCCGGTCAAGAAGCCAGTGAGAAGGTTGCAAGAGAAGGTGGAAACGAGGCCGCTCAACAGGCAGCACGGAAAACCGCTGAAAAAGGCGCTCGCAAAGCATTCGTTAGAGAGGTTGGTGAACAAGCCGGTAAAAAAGCCGCCGCCGCCTCTGCCGCAAAAGGTGGGAGTAAAGCCGCACAAAAGGCCGCGTCGAAGGGCGCCGCTCGCACCGCCCAAAAAGCTGCTGGAAAGGCTTTATCAAAGGCCATGGCTAAAGCAATCGGACGCGCAACTAAGGCTATGATTGTTGCGATGGCTCGGCGGATGGCGTTTCTCATGATGAAGATACTCGTAAAATTGAGTTCTGGACCCGTCGGTTGGGCTTTATTGTTGTTTGATATACTTGTAGTCATACAAGACACGGCAGATGTCTATAACTACAACAGTTTTATAGATAATAAAATCAACATGAATTCTCGTGATCAACTCATCTACGCATACAATAAAGTTGTAAAAACAGATGGTGGTGATTTTCCAGTGTTGTTCCCATTTGCCTTATTGTTTCCAGAACAATCTGAAGAAGTGTCACTTCAATACATGACATATATGTTGACAGAACATATGGCCGTTTTACTCGAGGTCGATGGTGGTATAGATTGGTTGGTGAATTCAATGTTATCTGGGATGGAAGCAGAGGTCGATGGTGTAGAACCACCACCATCAACACTAGAAGAGGAGGAAAAGGCTGACAAAGTTTCTGAGGAATTTTTTGACAAGGTGAGAGAGAAACATCACCGCACACTTGATCAGAAATATTTTGAATTTTTACAGTCAGCCATACCAGATAATCGACGAAATGAGATTGTACTCGTCCAGAGTATGTCAACAAAGGAAACGATCGGAATAAGTATATCTGAAGCAGCAGCGAATAAATGGAATTCTGAACAAAAGGATGAATGGTTCAAGTACCTAGATCCATTTTTTCCACCAAACCGACCAAGTGCGGAGTGGGTTCCGGCGATGGCAGCTACCTATACAGATACGTATCTCACACCAAATATGTCTAACCCAGGTACAGAAAATCAACCAAATATAGTAACTAAAAATTTACCTGAAAAGGTCGTTCTCGCATACCCATTTGGACCATTAGTGACGTTTTGTGAAAAACCAAGAACATCCGCCAAATATAAAGAACCAGTTGATCCAAGGAAGTTTGGTGTCGGTTTCAATTTAAAAACTGGAGTGTGTGATTATACACGAAACTACTGTCAGCGTTACGGAATAGATTTTAAACGTAGAACATGGAGGGATGGAACACCATACAATGAATGTGAACTCGATAAAACACAAGAAATTTTTGAATTTATACTTGGCCAAGACAATGTCAGACAAACAAAGTTATTATTTACGGATCCAGAAGCGGGTTTTAAAATGCAACAGCAAAATAGGAAGGATCAATACAATCGACGAGACCGTGAGTACGGTACACCTGCAGCGGTTGCATTAACTGTCGTCGATCCAAATGGTACATTTGAAGGGTTTGGTCAAAACATAGCCGAACAACTTGGAGGTCGAAAGAAATACTGCGACCCTGCGGATACATGTAAAAGTTTTCACGGAAAACATGGTGGTGGTAACTTCATGACTATGACTGCTCGTGATAAAGATGGGCAAATATATTCAAATGGACAAGGATTCCAAAATCAGGTAAAACATGGTGAAGATCATACATTTTTCGTACCTGAGGGTGGCTTCTATAAAATAGATTGTAACCCCGGGAGTAGCGAAATTGTACCGTATGATAAAATTACGGATGTTGTAAGATGTTCATGTTGGATGGGAAAGGCTAAATGCAACTATGAGAATCAATATTGGGATGATGCATTTGAATCACTCTCAACGACTATACATACAGGTATAGAAGTAGGGGGAGATTTTGTCGCTGCAGGAAAAGGAGTTGTGGATATTGCTTCCGATCCCGAGAAAATCTTTACAGATCCAGTTGGTACGGGGGAGGCACTCGTCGATGTGGGTGTCACATTGGTTGAAGATGCGGGTGGGGCTATCATCGAAGGGGGTGAAGATGTAGTTAATTCCGTAGTAAGTGGAGGGAAGGATTTAGGTAATAAGATTGCTGGTGGGGCCAAAAAGATCTTTTCAGACAGGAGATTGAAAAAGAATGTTCGCAAATTATTAACCTCGTCGCCGATCCCAGGGCTCTCTCTATATACATGGGAATGGAATGAAACTGCGATGGCCAATTATGGACTCAGTGGTCGTGACTTTGGATTTATCACTGATGAAATCGACGATCAATACATTTCAAAGGATGAATATGGGTATGAATTCATCCGCAAGGATTCACCGATCTACCAGGCCTTGATGAAATTAAAATCTCGATAATTATTAAAGGACCATGTCTGGTCTCGCGAAAGCAGGGAAAACGAGTGCAAAATTTGCAAACTTTGACGATTTTAAAGTATTTATGAAAAATGCCGACGTAGACCCAAATGTATTAGCAAAAACAGCCAGTGCAAATCCCACCCTCTTTAAGAGATTGTCAAACCTCGAAGAAGCAAAGGGGGGCTTAGATGCGGCCGAAAGGGCAAAATTAATTAAGGCTCTCGATGCAGCCGATCCGAATGTTCTAAAAGGCCTAAAAAAGGCTGATGATGCAGGGGACGCGGCTGCGGTTGGGGCTAAGGCTGGAGATTCGACCGCTGACCAAGCTTTCCGTGCCGCTAAATATGCCGCCGCTGGTTTTGCTGGTTATTCAGTGATTAAGTATATCGAGAAAAAGTATGAAGACGAGGAGGAGGATTACAAAAACTGTATGGCCGCATGTCTTCCCCACAACTGGGATGAACACATATATGGTAACGTTGAAATGGGCGATATTGAGTACAGCACACCAGAGAGCATCAGAGAATATCAAATCGAACCAATCCCAAATCAACCCTACTGTAAAGAGGGGATGGAGTGTGAAAATTTCTGTGGTGTGAGATGCGACGAAGAGTCCAAAGCCAATATACCATTAATAGATACTCCAGGGAAGTTGGCAGGTAGCCTAGCGGGTGGGTTGGGGAAGGGCGCTGGTCAGATAGCTGGTGGCCTCACTGGTGGATTATTGGATGGTCTAGGCCTTGGTGGCGCCGGTGGTTTAACGAGTTCATTAGCGTCGATGCTATCATTCGTATTTTTTATGATATTTATGTTGCGAGACTAAAATCCATTCGTAATAATTCCATCTACCTTGTATCTATACATATATTCCAACTCTTTGTCTTCTTTATGTGTATAGGTATAGACTTTGATATCCTTAGACTTGCAGTAGGATATGAATTTGTGGTCCAAACACGTCCAGTGAAGTATGACAGCTTTTAAACCACCCCATGTTATTTCATCGTACTCACCTTCATGAAATGTTGTTTCAAATGTCGAACCTTTTTGAAATCTCAACGGTAAGCTGTACAGGATCTTTCGATTGAAACTACAGAAAATTACATTGTCGATTGGTTCAGTGGCATAAAACTTTAAGAGTGCTTTAACAACTGAAATATCATTACCTTTGATGTCTATGAGCACCAGTATTTTTCGTATGTCTGGAACTTTATCATACAATTCCCGCAATGAACATACACCAGATTTTTTCAACTGTTCCAATGTCATATCTTCAATAAATTGGTTCTTCAAATATACATCATGATACAATACCAATTCCCCACTTCCACACATCTGGACATCAATTTCAACACCATCGTATTCCCTGTGAATTGCTTCATGGATTCCTTCGATGCTGTTGTCCCTGTACTTGAGAGAATATCCCCGATGTGCGATACATTTCATTCTTACTTAAAGCTATTTTAATTCTTTATACTAATGATTCTAAGTATTGATGTGGGTATAAGGAATTTGGCATTATGTCTTTTGGACGAGAACTCTGGTAACATCGTGAGAGAATGGGACGTTGATGGTATTCCACCCCAACATGCTGATGGTGTGTATGTCTCTATGAGAGATCACTTGGATGCGAGGCCCTGGGTACTCACAGCTAAAACCATTCTCATAGAGAAGCAACCTGAGCGCAATAAGAAGATGGTCTCCGTGATGCATTTTTTACATGCCTACTTTATCATAAAGTGTCCCAATGCTGAAACTATTCTATACGACGCGAGACATAAAATACCAGATGTAGCTGGTCCGGGAAAGGCACAGTACAATAAAAGAAAGAAGGTATCCATCGAGAGATGTGAAGCGTTCATAAGGGATGGACCCACAAACGCACACTGGCTTCCCATCTTCCAGAAGTCTAAGAAGAAGGATGACTTGGCGGATACCGTGATGCAAGCTTTAAGTTTCGTGAATAGGAAAGAGGTTATACCCGCATCACAAAAGAAGAAGACAACAAAATTGGTACCAAGGCGACCCAACGAGAATCAAAAAGCCACTAAATATTCAAAGTCAAACTTGGCTTGGATGTATCTGAACAAAGTCGAATGCGAAGTCCTCGAAAATAACAAAAGATTCATGAAAGACCTCAAGAGGTACTATCGAGACCTAAGTGAATTGATTAAAGAATTAAAATGAACATTACTTACAATGAGTCTCACAATCCGAATGTCCGCCACTCCCACCAACAAGCCCAACATTGATAAGATTATCAAAAGTAATAAGCGTCTTAGGGCTGCAGCGCATTCTTCAAAAACGAATAGGAAACACCATCGTGTAGCAATCGACCAACTTGATTCGTTTTTGGATCTCATTGATGATGCCATCGATGTCATGAATAATACTACAGTTGAACTTGAAAAATCACAAGAGAAACTATATGAATTGTACGATTTTTGTGGAGAGGTTCCGTTGGATGATAGTTGTGATTATTAAAGATTAGAGGGGAACTAAGGATATAATGAAGAAAGTATTGGATCATGGATTTGTAGAGTTGGTGGATCACATGCCACAACAAGATTTGGACAAGGCGATTGTAGATGGGGCACGTGTAAGTTACCAAACGGGTACCAAGACGACACGTGGAGATAGGGGTCTCATTCGTTACCTTGTTCGCAACTGGCACACCTCACCCCTAGAGTTGGTTGTGTTCAAGTTTCGTATTAAGGCCCCCCTTTACATTGCTCGTCAGTGGTTGAGACATCGAACAGCCTCTGTAAATGAGATGTCCGCTAGGTATTCTATTGTCGATGAAGAATACTACGAACCCGAAATTCTCAGAGGACAATCGGCGGTCAATCATCAAGGCTCTGATGGTGTTGTTGAAATTGGTGACGAGTTGAACGAAACACTCTCCGCGCAGTATAAGGCTGCGTTCAAAGTCTATGAAGAACTCTTAGCTAAGGGTGTATGTCGGGAACAGGCGCGGGGTGTTCTCCCACAATCAACCTATACATCATTTGTATGGAAGATGGATCTCCACAACTTGATGCACTTTCTGCAGTTGAGGATGGATCACCACGCCCAAAAGGAGATCAGAGACTACGCCGTAGCCATCTACGAGTTGATCCAACCCCTGGTACCAATCAGCATGGAGGCATTCATGGACTTTCGTGTGAATGCTATGCAGTTGACGGGACCCGAAATCGAAGCGATTGCCGATGGAAAACCCATAGACAGCCCAGGTGAAAAGAGGGAGTTCGAAGAGAAACTAAAGAAGTTAAAAATAAATATCCCCATATAATAAATGCTTGCCATTACAAACACACTCACTGTATTCGCTGCCGATAAGAAGAACAAGGGATTCAAAAAGTTAAGTAAAAAAATTCAAAAGGAACGGGACACCGACGTGGATAAGATCAAAGAGAAGGTCTCTGATATTTTCCGTGATGAACAGCGTCGCATGAAGGGATATCTCGATGAGCATAATAAGTTGATCAAGAAGAGTGACAAACCCAAGAAGAGTAGGAAAAAGTCTATCGATTTTTACGAAAAGTAAGCCACAAGGTGCTCAAAACAAAAAACATCGCCAGGGGTGGATTATCCCCACATTTCTCAGCCAATAGAGCACATACAATGCTGTACTGGACGAGCTTAATTTCCTGTTGTGTTTTTATAATTGAGCGTTTCATAGACCCCCTCGACTTTTGAAGACCTGACACGGCTGTATTTATTTTACTTACCGTACCAGGTATCTCCGTCGTTTTCATGAATATATCACCAACATTCACCGATTCTATTATTTGCTCTTGAATGAGGGGTTCCAGGTATGTGAAATAGTTAAAGTCTGGATCCAGTTTGAGACATATACCTTCTATTGTGGAGAATGCCTTGGCGAGATATACGAAACTACTCGGTACGACAAATGGTTTTTCCATAGCGAGTTGCGTCGCGAGGTCATCGTTCACAATTCCAGAACCGTCTAGGGTCTCCAAGTACCCCAAGATAGTTTCAAAGAAGAGTTCGATATCAGAAATATCTGAAGATGTTGGAACAATCACACCCAACTTGACAAGTGTATCGACTATACCAGCAGTGTCCCGTATGATTATAAACCCAAACAGTTTTGTGAATCCATCTCTCAGTTCTTCTGATAATGGCACAAGTAATCCAAAATCATAAAATACAAGTTTCCCCTTTGGTGAAAATCCCAAGTTCCCTGGATGTGGGTCGGCGTGAAAGAGACCATTGTCCATCGTTTGGATGACATAAGAGTTGATCAGGGCTTCACAAATCTTCTTCTTGTTCACTTTAGGATCTGTGATTTCGGTAAGTTTCACGGAGGATACGTATTCCATGACAATCATTTCATCATTTGAATACTTTTTATATACTTTTGGAACTTTTACCCAATCAATATCTTTCATACTTTTTCGAAACTTGATGGCGTTATTAATCTCCTGATTGTAATCCGCCTCACCTAATAGGTATTCTATAGATTCATTCAGAACTCTCCCCGAACTATTACCTGTATCTATACCCACATACTCGAGAAATTGTACAATTTCACGTATATTATCGGTATCTTCTTTCATGATATCCAGAATTCCTGGGCGTTTTATTTTTACAACAACTTTTTGACCGTTTTGGAGTACGGCCATATGGACCTGGCCGATACTCGCCGATTTAAATGGTACAGGGTCAAATTCTCTAAAAATATCATAATCTACATTGGTATCGAATTCCACGGGAGGAACGTTATCTTGTAGGGATTCCAGTTCTTTTGTAAATTCCGGTGGATATAGGTCTCCCCTCGTCGAAGCGATCTGACCTAACTTTACAAATGTCGGGCCGAGTTCGAGGAGTTCCTCTTTCGTCCATCGACCAAGTTCAGATTTATTTTGTACAGTGGCATTTTTCCATAGAAAATTGCCGGCAAACTTCCATGTTTTCAACCTTCTACTAGGAACTTTTATTGGTACATGTTGAGAAACACATAACATTCTACTTTCTATAAAGTTTTTATTTCTTGGTATATTAAAATGAATTTTTTAAAACCATTGAGTGGTCCGATTGAAAAGGTTCTCAAAGTACCCATCATTTTTACACTTTTCGTAATGTACCAGGGTTTATTTTCACATAATGCTATTGAAGTTCCCGAAAGATTGGAAAAACTTTTTCAATATGATTCATTTCGCTTTTTTTCATTGATTATAATTGCCCTCGCAATTACCCGTGATGTGGAATATGCGTTATTATCAACGTTACTATTCATCGTTAGTCTATATGCCCTAAAGACACCAGAAGAACGAAAAAAAACTGGATTCATATGAAGATAAATTATATATAACCTAATAGTAGAATGAAGATTCATATTATCGGTGCTGGACCTACGGGTATGTCTCTAGCTTGGGAGGTACTTAGATCAGGCGATCACGATGTTACAATTTATGATAGAAAACTCTCAGCTGGTGGGTCATGGTGGGAACCCGAAATAGAGACAAGAGATCTTCACGCACACAGGATCGTATTCGATCGTGCATTTGTTAATACCAAAAGTTTGTTTGGTGAAATGGGAATCAAATGGGATGATATATTTGAACCAGTTAGTAAAGGTGTATATAAATTTGCCTTCGAGTCATTTAGTCTCAAAGATTACGGTGCATTGACTTCACTATCTTTTAGGGTTTTGACCAAACCTGAGCATTATAAAGGGGTCTCTCTAAAAGATGCTCTTGGTGATCTTTCCGAAAAGGGGAAAACTTTACTAGAACACCTCCCACTGTTGATGGACGGTGTTACATGGGATGTCATGTCAGCCTACGAGTTTGTTAAAAGTTTTGACTACGTCGCCTTATCTAAACAGTACACACAACGGGTCTCAGGTAAGGTCATGTGTGACGCGATGGAACGGGCAGTCCTCGATGTCGGTGCGAATTTTGTATTTGGTAACGAATTAACAGAATTAGAGTACTTTGAGGATGGGTATAAAGCGACATTTTCGGACGCGACCGTGATCGATGACGGTATGCTCTTTCTCTGTCTCGATAACAGTCCAGCCATAAAATTATTGGGTGACAACTGGGGCGACGATGCCGTGAAGAAGGTCCAAGAAAGTACCTACGGGTGTATCAATATTCTTTTAGACTTTGATGAACCCGTCAAAATTGAGGATGAGGTAGAAATCATAACATCCACAAAACTTAGACTTCAACCAGTTGTATTGTCAGATGGTGTAACCATATCCTGTATAATTACAGATCTCAATGAAAATGTTATGAATACTCCACCAGAGGAGTTAAAAAGCCTCGTTTTAGAAGAATTAGATGTACCTACCCCCAAAGATATTCGAATAGGTTGGGGTGCAGATTGGGATGGTGAGCGATGGCAATTTTCCCAATCCTCCGGGGTTCTCAGTCTTCATGGACAGCTCCCCTTTTTTGGGAAATGCCCCACTGTCGCCATGTGTGGTATGATGTCACCGAGGAAGACACCCTATTCGAGCATAGAAGCCGCCGTTGAGGTATCAAGGTCCCTGAGTCACCAAGAATTTGGTACAAGGGAGCCTCTCCAACCTATCCTCCTTACACACACAATTTCCTTAATCATTGTGGCACTTATAGTTTTAATTCTACTTTATCGTAACAGAAATATATGAAGTTTGTAGCGAAAGTATATGAACCAATATATGAATTCAATAATAAAAAATATATACGTCTCATAATTCCAGCTAAAGTGTCTGAAATTATAGAGCGCATACATGCACAGAAATGGTATGGTCTCACCAATAAAAATATAGATAACCCCATTGATGGGAATATTCTCACCGTCAAAGTTCCATTCAGATATAGGAGAGTGATGTGTGAAGTCAAGGGGAGACCTCTACAATCTCTTATAAAAGAGGACGAAATTGAAGTTGAAGTGGACTTCAAGGGATATTGGAACGTCGGAAATTACTCGGGTTTTTCTTGGATACTCTCGAGTTCCTCATTTACCTGATCAGGGATATCGATCACTTTAAGACCGACTTTCTTGAATTCCTCGAAAGTTTGAAGCATACCCTGAAAGCGATATATTTCTTGGGTGAGCATATCAATTTTACCTCGAATTTCGGTAATGTTTTTCTCTATATCAACAGCAGGCATTTACTCATTTAAAGTTTCATATCTTTAAATAAGTAGATCATGACAGTTCTCACTAGAACTGGATACCTCGTAAATGGGGGTCCCTTACAGGACATTAAAAAAGAACTCACTGTAAGACCTATAGTTAACGGAGATTATGGATTTCCGCCACCACCTTTTAAAGTTTTTAAAACGACTAAAAATGGTGTATGTGTCCCGCGCTTCTATGGCGTCTCCAAACTTGGGGAGCCCAAGGAGGACAAAAGGCCTGAACCAACCAGGATCAAAACCAGATTTGCTGGAACCCTTCGTGACACAACACACCAAAATGAAGCACTTGCTGCAGCTCTTAAGGCGGGTCATGGCGTTCTCTCACTTCCATGTGGTTTTGGGAAGACCACCGTATCCCTGGCCATAGCTTGTAAATTGGGCTACAGGACTATGATTGTCGTGCAT
>Ga0209425_10003724_pt1 | contig 15949 bp, 15 predicted proteins | sample COG_05_FD_184749 | JGI IMG/M metagenome (GOLD analysis project Ga0209425, IMG submission 184749) | Pelagic Microbial community sample from North Sea - COGITO 998_met_05 (SPAdes) (version 2) | ecosystem: Environmental > Aquatic > Marine > Neritic zone/Coastal water | place: Helgoland, sampling...
ACGAACTAGCCAAGTCTATTCCTTGATCTTCAGCCATATTAGCAAGATGTATTCCATAACTAGACATACCCATCCAAACACTCGGTTGTAATCGATTGATAAGATCAATTTGGAGTAAAGATGGTGTTGAATTTCCAGCCCCAGCCCAGTTTACGCCAATTTCGTGTTGTTGACATGCACGCGCGTAAACATGACCAACTGGATGAATTCCAAGTGGGAACGAAACTTGTGCAGTATCCTTTTCGCTTAAACTTGGACCTATTAAATTTCGGGCAAATGATAAGATACAATAGGGTAAATCTTCGAATGTACGAGGATAAAATAATGGCACGCCAGTGGAGCCGCCAGACCTCCAAAGTTCAGCAATATGGCTTTGAGGTGCATGGCAAAAATCTGTAAAAAATCTGTCTGGGGAGATTTGTCTTAGTTCGTCTTTTGTTAAAATAGGGATCTTTCGCCATTCCTCTGGATCATCCAAATTATCTTCATTAATATGATCTAAACGACCGATGTGAAACTTGGATCTTCTGGCTTTTTGAAGTGCAATCTTTTTTCGGGCTTTTTGAATTTTGTTAATCTCATCGCGCGAAGATGGAATTTTCAACAAGTTATGCATGGTCATTTTATTTCTCCATTATGCCAATCCATCGGGATTGCGCTAAATAATTACCCTCATCTTCTCCATCAACCATATTTTTAAGACGTGCTGTTTTCTCTGGAGTTTCTTCAGCTATAAATTCAACCGCCTCTTTTAAAAGTAGCTCGTAGTCATCACCGACGGGGCAGACATCTTGGCAGCGTCTACATCCAATTACTGCGCCAGCGCCTCTTAATATGCTTTGCCATAAATTAAAGCTATCTTCAGAGCGGATTAGATTCTTTTGTTGTTCAGTGTCTGTTTGGTCAATAACATTACCTAAAAATTCTGTTAGTTGTTTAAATCCATGCGGATTACGGTACGTATCACAATTCTCCCAATCACGGTCCCATTGTCCAATCACATCACCAGGACATGCGCTTAAGCATCTGCCACATTTTGGTCCTTCGCAAAGGGGAGTTTGCATTGGTTGATCAGCTTCAACTGGCGCTGAAGTAAGCACTGCGATTAACATTACGCGAGGGCCATATTTTGGCGTTAATAATTGAAGGTTTAAACCTAAAGTCCCCAATCCAGCTTCAACAGCCGCGTGATCCATTGAAAGGAGGGGTGAAAGATGTTTGTTTGGATCTCCATCATATTTCCAAGGGTCTACATGTGTGGGCGGCACGATTAAAGCAGGATAGCCTTGTTTTTCTAACCATAATACTAATTCAAGAGCTGTTTCTTCTAGTGCGGTTATAGCCAATTCATCATTATAAAATTTATGGCGATTATTCCAAGCGGGTATCTTTGAGGTACCAACACTAAGGCGTCGTGCCATAACAATTACACGATCTGCATCGTGATCTGTGATATCTGATGGTTTTTTTGGATCATCCGGAAATGGAGGATACTCATCCATTTTTTTGCCATCCGCTATCCCTACTAAATCAGCTCCAAATTCAAGAGCTTTTTGTTTTAAATCTACAGCCAAAATTGGACTTTGGAAAACAGAAACCATTAAACTAGATCCTCTTTTATTTTATTTCTTTTTTGTTCTGCTTCTTTTTTAAATTTTTGCATCTGACGTCCTACAATTCCCTTATAGCCCTCAGTTCCAACCCAGCGAATGTTCCAATCATCTAAACCTTCAATTTTTTCACCATTTTTTCGAGCCTCTTTAAATCGTTTAGCTTTTTGAACTTTTTCAGGAGTTTTCTCTGGAATTATTTTCTGCGGTTCTGCGAGAAATGCATGATAGTCGTTACCAACAGGGCATACCGCGAGACAACGAGGACAGTCGCCAAATGAGCCAACAACACGCAACAAACCCTGCCAAAATCCAAATACATCACGTGATTTAAGATCTGATTTTTTTTTATCTTTATCGCCATCACAAAAATTCTTAAAATAGTTTGTTGCTGTCATAAAGCCAAATTCCTGTGCCTCGACAGCACAATTTCGTTTATTTATACCAAAATGTTCCACAGCATCGGTTGGGCATGAATAAAGACAACGTGAACAACTTTCTCCAATACAAACCTGTTCGCTCATAGGAGAATCAGGGTCTAACTCCAATTCGGTTAATATCCCAGTTAAATATACTCGCGGTCCAAATTCAGGTGTTAGGATATTAACCTCCAGGCCAAAAGTTCCGAGGCCTGCTTCTATCCCAAGATGTCTGGTGGAGAGGTAACCATAGCTAGCTGATTTCATATTCCAATCTGTCTCTTGTGCTGCCGTTACAAAACTAGGATAACCCTCTCGCTCAAGTCCATCAGCTATTTTGTATGCTATACGATCCATCCGCCGTAAAATTAACATATCCAGATATTGCACTGGTATATTTTTTTTGGCTCGAAAGGCCGCCACAGGAATGTGATGGACTATAACGATAACACTTTTACATGATTTGAGTATTTTTTCTGGAGTTTGTGGCCAGCGTGGATCTGGTGGAAATGCATTCAAAGTTTTTGCAGATGCAATACCGACTAAATCAGCGCCTAAACTAAGAGCAAAGTCTTTCACTTCCTGGGAATTCAAAAATACGGCCTCCTAATTTTGATTTTGTGCATTATTAATCAAATCGACAATAGCTTCATAGGGCTGCGCTCCAACTAAAGCTGCACCGCCCGCTACGAAAGTTGGCACTCCCGTAACACCCATATTACGTGCCTTTGACCAATCGGCATCTACTTGTTTTTCAAAAGTTCTGTTTTCCAATACCTCTTTTATTTTTAATTCATCGAAACCAAGATTTATCGCAATATCGATAAGCACCTGTTTTTCGGCAATATTTTTTTGATGTACGAAGTAAGACTCGTAAATGCTATTATGTATATTCTCACCATTTAACTGTGTATCCGCCCAACTTCCTAATTCTTGAGCTAAACGGCTATTATACGTCATATCTCGGTTATTATAGGCCAAACCCTCGTTTTCCATTAATGCTTTCATTTTCCGATTCATCTCATCAATATCTTTTCCAGGACCAAACATTTGTTTTAATGACTGGCCTTCTATGGGTGTGTCTGGATGTAATGGAAAATGCACAAGTTTAACCTTTACATTATGACTTTTCTTTAGTTTTTCAACACGAACCGTGCTGAGATAACACCAAGGTCACACGTAGTCAGTAAATAATTCAATTTTAATTAATTTATCCAAAATAGTCCCCATTTATTCAATTTAATAATACTTCACAATATATTATTAATTTAATCAACAATTACGTTAAATAAGATGAAGAATTGTATCAAAGATATAAACTATTTCCTAAGGTTTAAATTGCTATGAAAGCAAGTCCAGTAAGTATTAATAAGAAATTTACACAGTTTTTGAACCAACTGATCGGAAATCTTTCAAAAAAATATTTTCCAATAAAACCTCCTAAAATGAACGCTGGGGTTAAAACAAGAGAAAGAAACAATGCTTGAGTCGAAATTTGATTATGAAATGCCAGTGTTACAATAAACGCTGCGACTGTGATCAAAACTATAACTATTATATTAGCTCGTTTTATTTTTATAGGTTCTTTGCCAGACATTAGATATATCACCATTATCGGACCGGTTGGGATACCCAGTCCCCCAAGAAATAAACCTGATAAAGCGCCGGCAATAACGCTAACCTTATAATTCTTTGGTCCTGAATAATTCCAACCTTTTAAAAACAAGATACCCGAGATTAGCACAAAAAGCCCCATTCCACGCATAATGAGTTTGGGATCAGCAGCAATTAAAAAAAGCAGGCCTAAAGGTATCGTTATTAAGACCCCGAGTGACACAGTTAAACATTCGATTTTATTTATTTCCTTTATTGTGCTTGGAATGAGGAAACTGTGAGTAATTAGTGCACCAACACATGATATTAAAATTGCATCTATGGGATTATACAAAGATGCTACTAATGGAACAAAAATTAATCCACCTCCGAAACCAGAGTATCCCTGTATAATCGCACAAAAAATAGAAATCAAAATTGCGATTAGAAGGGTTTGATCAATAAATATCGCAATCAGATCTGTAATGGAATTTAGCATTCGATTTTACACTTAATTAAAAAAAAATATTTAGTGTCATTTAAAATACTTGCTAATTTAAAAAAAACTTTATGAAAATCTAATCTTTTTGTACTTTTTTTCTTTTGTAAAATAAAGAATGATAGCAACGGTGGGGAAAATTATACATTTTACAATTTATAAGGAGTTTGTATTCTAAACTGTATAACTATAATTTTTAGCAAATAAGACTTAATTGTTATTTATTTTTAACGCGTGATTTCAGGAATAATCGAATGTTATCGCAAACTGAATTGATCGATAAAGTAAAAGCTTATGATGAAACTGCCGACGAGGGTGATTTGGGTAATGCCTATGAATTTGCAATAAAAGCTCACGGGACACAAAAAAGAGCATCTGGCGATCCTTATTTCTCTCATCCTGTTGCGGTTGCTGACATTCTTACTAATTATCGGTTAGACTCAAAATCAATAGTTACCGCATTATTACACGATACGATCGAAGATACCGAAACAACTTCTGCTGAGATATTAGAAATGTTTGGCGCGGAAGTTTTGGGGTTGGTCGATGGCGTAACAAAACTTACAAAAATAGAATTACAAAGTGAAGGCTCTGGTCAAGCAGAAAATTTTAGAAAACTTGTTTTGGCAATGTCGGATGATATTCGTGTATTGCTCATAAAACTAGCCGACCGTCTGCATAACATGCGCACATTGCATTTTATCGAGAAGCGTCAAAAACAAAGGCGTATTGCACTTGAAACAATGGAAATTTATGCACCTTTAGCAGAAAGAATAGGTATGAAAGAGTTAAAAGATGAATTAGAAGATTTATCTTTTGCAATTTTAAATCCTGATGCTCGGTTTTCTATTACCTCGCGTTTGAATTTTTTAAGAGAGGAAGGTAAGGGTGATATTGATCTTATAGTTAGTGAACTGAAGGAAACCTTGAGTCAACAAACTATTAATGCTGAAGTTTATGGAAGGGAAAAGCTGCCTTATTCCATTTGGAAAAAAGCTCAAAGAAAAAATATTTCTTTTGAACAGGTTTCTGATATCGTTGCATTTAGAATAATTGTAGATACCCTAGACGATTGTTATAGAACATTAGGAATTATTCATGGAGCTTATTTAAGTGTACCTGGCCGTTTTAAAGACTATATTTCGACCCAAAAACGAAATGGGTATCAGTCTCTCCATACTGGTATAATTGGACCTGAACGTCAAAGAATTGAAATTCAAATACGATCTCGTAGAATGAATGAAATTGCAGAAATAGGGGTCGCTGCTCATTGGTTATATAAGCAGGGAGACGATGAAAAGTCAGGTTTACAGTATCAATGGTTGAGAGAACTGTTGGATTTGATGGAAAATGCCGCAAATCCAGAGGATTTTCTTGAACACACAAAAATTGAAATGTTTCCGGATCAAGTTTTTTCCTTTACCCCAAAAGGGGATGTTGTAGCCATGCCGTCTGGTGCAACGGTCATTGACTTTGCTTATTCCGTGCATTCTGAAATCGGTAATACGTGCGTTGGTGCTAAAATCAATAGTAAACAAATGCCACTAAGAACTGTATTGGAAAACGGTGACCAAGTCGAAATTATTACTTCTTCTGCTCAAACGCCGTCTCCCACTTGGGAAAATTTTGCAATGACGGCTAAAGCGAAAACAGCCATTCGAAGATTTATACGTCTAATGCAAAGGGAACAACATGTTAATCTCGGTAGATCAATACTCGAACGCGAGTTTCAACATGCTGGTTATGAATTTGCTGAAAAAGCTTTTACTGATATTTTAACAATCTTTAAGGTAGATGATATTGAGAATTTGTTTGCTGAGGTCGGTACGGGGAATATACGCGGGCGAGAAGTTCTTGAGGCCATATTCCCCGGACTAAAAGATAAAAAACATAGAAATAGAGTGGTTAGGTTGTTTTCACGACAAAATAGAAAAAAACCTAATAAGGATCCAAAATTAAGTGTGCCAATTAAAGGTTTAATTCCTGGAATGGCGCTCCATTTTGGGGGGTGTTGTCACGCCTTACCTGGTGATCGAATTGTCGGTATTGTTACAAAAGGACTTGGTGTGACCGTTCATACAATTGATTGCGACACTCTTGTCGAACTCTCTGATATGTCAGAGCGTTGGGTAGATGTTTCTTGGGAGGATGATGCAAATCAAAACAGACGATCAGGGAGGATTGAATTGGTGGTTACGAATGAACTTGGAAGTCTAGGCGAGTTGTCAATGGTTATTGCAAAGAACAATGGTAACATAAGTAATCTGAAGATCACCAACAGGAGTGCTGATTTTTTTGATATCTCAGTCGATATCGAAGTTCATGATCTGAAGCACCTCAGAAATATTATTGCAGCTCTTAGGGCATCACCGGTTATCAATAAAGTTGAACGAACCCGAGGTTAATGTATAACTTTTCTAATAAATAAAAAATAGGAACAGTTCAATAATTTAATGTTTCAGCGTAAAAAGAAGAAACCAGTCTCGAAGGTTATTTTAAATTTTATATGGCCATCAATTGGTTGGAAGAGGCTATTGAGATTTTGGATGATCCGTATAAGCCGCTTGCCTGGATCCGTATATTCAATTTCAGCCGGTTTTGCCTGTGGTGCAGCTATATCATTTACGCCATTTGTTGGGCTTCATTTCATTTTAGGCGCTTTATTGGCTTGGTGCATTCGTTCAAACATCGTAGCTTCTGCAATAGGTACTGCTATAGGAAATCCTTGGACTTTTCCATTTATTTGGACTTGGACACATAATTTAGGTTTATGGATGGGTTTTGATGCAGAAAGAATAGTGAGTAACAACGATTCAATTTCTGAATTTTTTTTTGATAAGACCTATGAGGCTATTTTAAATTTAGATTTTATACTTATTGGAGAGACAATATGGCCAATTATCGGGCCGATGTTGTTGGGCTGTCTTCCAACGGTAATCTTTGTGTGGTTTTTGTTTTATTTTTTAATAAGAGCTCTTATAACTTATTATCGGCAATCAATTACTGAAAATAATATTCATTAATCATAATAAAGCAAAGTATGTAGTATTAACATTATGAAAAACAAAAACAGTGATATTAGGTTAGGTGTGAACATTGATCATGTTGCCACAATAAGAAATGCACGGGGCGGAGCCTATCCAGATCCCACCCGAGCCGCACTGATTGCGCAGAATGCTGGCGCAGATGGTATAACTGCTCATCTAAGAGAGGACCGAAGGCATATCTCAGAAGCAGATATTAAACGTTTAAGAAATTCTATAAATATACCATTAAATCTAGAAATGGCACCAACCTCCGAAATGCTGGATATTGCTGTAAAGTATAAACCAAATGCGGCATGCATTGTTCCGGAGAATAGAGAAGAGAAGACAACAGAGGGTGGTTTGGATGTTATTGGGTTATCCAGTGTACTTAAACCAATTATTCAAAGGCTTCAAAAAAATCAAATAAAAGTATCATTATTTATCGAACCAGTTAAAGATCAGGTCGAGCAAGCAAATAAACTGGGCGCGGATATTGTTGAATTACATACTGGTTTGTTTTGTGGATTATCAGGTAAAAATAGATATTCTGAATTTCAAAGGTTGGAAAATGCGGTTGACCACGCAACTTCATTGGGAATAGAGGTGCACGCTGGCCATGGCTTGGATTTCGAAACTACGTCCATTATCTCTAAGATTAGAGGTTTGAAAGAACTTAATATTGGCCATTTCTTGGTGGGTGAGGCAATTTTTTTGAGTTTAGAGGGAGCTATAAAACAAATGAGAAAGGTTATAAACGAGGCAGCACCTAACCAACCAGTTGTTAAATAAATCTGATGATTATAGGGATTGGTAATGATATTATAAGAATTTCCAGAATCCAAAGCGTAATGAATAAATTTGGAGATAAATTTCTTGAGAGAGTATTTACACCATACGAGAGAGAAAAATGTGAAAAGCGCAGAAATCGAGCTGCATGTTTTGCAAAACGGTATGCCGCGAAAGAAGCAGTATCAAAAGCGATTGGAACCGGCTTTAGGAAGGGAGTATATTGGAGAGATATAGGGGTAGTGAATGAATCTTCGGGCAAACCGCGCATAATATTATCAGGCGGTGCTCTTTCGTACCTGGAAACACTGATACCTCTAGGGTTCGTCTCACAAATAGAATTAACTATTACCGATGAACCACCATTTGCTCAGGCATTTGTTGTTATTTCTGCGTTAAGCTCTGAAACTAAATGATAAATTTTGATAAAACTTCTGACAATACTAATCATATTATTGTAGGTTGGCGTCTAAGTAGTGTGTCTGGATGGGGAATTTATGGGCAGAACTTGACGTATCAGCTAAAAAAAAAAGGACGAGTTCCAACAATATTTCTGAAACCACATTTGTTAGATCCCCCAGAACATCAAATCAAATCTATTCAACCAATCATTAAAAAACAAATCCATCTGGAGCCTCTACATCAAAAAATAGGCCTGTTGAAGTTTGAGTGTCCCGTTTTACATGCTCTGAGGAATGATTTTTTACCGTCTTTAGCAGAGCAACCGGCACTTGGCGACGTTAATATTGCTGTAATTTTTTTTGAGACAAGTCAGATCTCTAATGAGGGTTTAAAAAGGGCTAGCGAATATGATCTAATAGTTACCGGATCAAAATGGAATGAAATGATTCTAAGGAAATCGGGTTTAAATAATGTCATAAATATACAACAAGGAGTTGATACTGAAATTTTTTATAAAAGACCAAAAAAAAATATTTTTGGCAATAAGTTTGTAATCTTTTCGGGTGGTAAACTTGAATATAGGAAAGGGCAGGACCTTGTTGTATCGGCATTTAAAATATTTCATCAAAAATATCCAAATTCTCTTCTGATTTTTTCTTGGGAAAATCAATGGAATAAAATTGTCCAAACTTTAGAATATTCTCACCATACAAACGCCTATCCCAAATTAGACCACAATAATGATCTTTTGATAGATAACTGGTTATTAGAAAATGGTTTACCGGATGGCTCATTTATAAATTTAGGACAGATAGCAAATAAAAGATTTCCTGATCTCTATTCATCTGTGGATATGGCTTTATTTCCTAATCGGTGTGAACCAGGCACAAACCTTGTTGCGATGGAGGCAATGGCAATGGGTATACCATGTATAATATCGGCAAATACTGGTCATTTAGATATAATATGTAATGAAACGTGTTATGCTCTTTTAAATCAGAAAGATGTTAAATCATTTCATCCTTACAATTATGTTGATGGTTGGGGCGAGGCTTCGATTGATGAGATACTAGATCAAATGGAAAAGCTATATTTAGACCAAGAAGCAGCGCAAACGATTGGTGAAAATGCATCAAACGCCATGAAAAAATATTCTTGGGATAAGCAAGTAGAAAAACTATTAGATGCAGTAGATGACTTATATAGAAAAAATTGATACATTAAACTATTGTTCATTCAGAAACGATATTACATTATGTAGCTAGAAACTTTATTGGTATTTTTTTAAAATGGTAAAAAATAATTCTTCAAAACCAAATAGTCTTGTTGATACTGTAAAAACAGTTGTTTACGCTGTTCTTATAGCTTTAGTCATAAGGACATTTGGCTTTGAGCCTTTTAACATACCGTCGGGTTCAATGATTCCGACATTATTAGTTGGTGACTATTTGTTTGTATCAAAATCAGAGTATGGTTATTCAAAACATTCATTCCCATTGAGTTTGCCGTTAATGAATGGCCGTATATTTGAAAGCCAGCCAAAACGCGGAGATGTAGCTGTTTTTAAATTACCATCAGATAATACTACTGATTATATTAAAAGAATAGTCGGTCTTCCGGGAGATACTATTAGAATGAAGTCGGGTAGGCTTTATTTGAACGGTATTTTAGTAAAACGTGAGAAAGTAAACGATTTGGTTCAGATTGAAAGGAATTCTGGTACACGGTTAATCCCCCAGTATATGGAATTTTTTCCAAATGGGACGCAGCATCTTATATCCGAGAGTTGGGGTGATCAAGGTCCTTTGGATAATACAATATTGTTCAAAGTGCCATCCGACCATTATTTTGCAATGGGTGATAATCGTGATAATTCACAAGATAGCAGAGTTTTCCCAGAGGTTGGATTTATTCCGAGAGAGAATTTAGTAGGTAAGGCAAAAATTCTCTTTTTTTCAACCAATGGAAAAGCACGCTTTTGGGAAATATGGAACTGGCCCATATCGATCAGATTTGAACGTCTGTTGCAAAAGATAATATAGGAAAATATGAGAAAAGATCTTACCGTTCTCATAAAATCACTAGAATATTCTTTTAAAGATATTGAATTGTTAAAAAAAGCATTGCTTCATTCAAGTGCAAAGTTGAATGGTGATGATAAAAATAATTCTAATGAACGTCTTGAATTTTTAGGTGATCGTGTTTTGAGTTTGGTGATTGCCCAAATTTTATTACAAATGTTTCCTTCAGAGAATGAGGGGGATCTGGCAAAGCGTCATTCAGCTCTTGTTAAAAAGCATACGTTATTCACAGTGGCTGAGAGTTTGTGTATTGGAGATTTTATTTATATGTCTGAAGGTGAAGTGAGCTCCGGTGGAAGAAATAATATTAAAATTCTCTCAGATTGTTGCGAAGCCATAATAGCAGCTATTTATCTTGATGGTGGATTAATCGAAGTTTCAAATTTTATTAAGCGACATTGGATTTCAAAAATTATGGATACTCAGAGCCCTCCCAAGGATTACAAAACGACTTTACAGGAGTGGTGTCAAACTCATAGTTCTGATCTTCCTGTTTATAAAGAAATAGAGAGGCAAGGCCCTCCCCATAAACCTGAATTTTTAATCCAAGTTTCGGTCAAAAATAGGTCGGCAATAAGAGGAAATGGCACATCGAAAAAAGAGGCGGAACAAAATGCAGCTAAACTTATGTTATTAGACCTAAAGCATTGAATAAATTAAAGTCAAAGTGCGGATTTGCAGTGATTATTGGTGCGCCAAATGTCGGCAAATCAACTCTGGTTAATTATGTCGTTGGCACTAAGGTATCAATAGTGTCTCCAAAAGTTCAAACTACTAGATCAAAAGTTTTGGGGATAAATATTAGTGACAACTGTCAATTAATCTTAGTTGATACACCAGGAATATTTGCACCAAAACGAAGACTAGACAGGGCGATGGTTCACTCTGCGTGGGGCGGCACAGAGGGCTCGGATTTGATTCTACTTTTAGTTGATAGCAAGCGTGGTGTAGATTCTGAAACTCAAGGAATAATTAATAATTTAAAACATTTTGATAAAGAGCGAAAAATTTTCTTAGTTCTAAATAAAGTTGATCTAATTCAAAAAGATAAACTCTTAAATTTAACTGAAAAGTTGAGTAAAACTGAGATATTTAAAAAAATATTTATGATTTCAGCAAAGAATGGTGATGGTATTGATGATTTATTAGATGAGATTAATTTATCAATACCTGAGGGTCCTTGGTTATTTCCTGAGGATCAAATATCTGATATGCCTCTCAGATTGTTAGCTGCTGAAATTACCCGTGAAAAATTATATCTAAAATTACATCAAGAACTTCCTTATTCAACTGTAGTTGAAACAGAAGAGTGGCAGGAAAAAAAAGATGGAAGCATCCGTATAGAGCAGACAATATTTGTTGAGAGAGAGTCTCAACGATCAATTGTTTTGGGGAAGGGTGGTAAAATGATTAAATCTATTGGCTTGGAAAGTCGCACGGAATTTTCAAAAATGGTTGAAGTTCCAGTTCATTTGTTTTTATTTGTAAAGGTGAGAGAAAAATGGGGAGATAATCCAATACATTACTCAAATCGAGGCTTAAAATTTAATGTGTAAATATATTTTTTGTTTGACCTAAGATTGATACACTTAAAACCATGAATTGGACGGATAAAGGAATAATCATAGAAAATCGGAAGTATGGGGAAACTTCAAGTATTTTAACTATGCTTACTGCTGAGCACGGCAAGCATAGTGGTTTAATTAAAGGAGCTAGAAACAAAAAATCCAGAGGAATGTATGAAATAGGTTACTTGGCCCACGTAGAATGGAAGGCTCGTTTAGAAGAAAGCCTTGGATATTTTAAATGTGAGCTATTAAACGCATATACTTGTGCTTACTTAAATGATCCTATGCGTCTAGCTGGAATCTCCTCAATCTGCTCGGTCTTAAATGGGGCTCTCCCAGAAAGGGAACCTTCTAATTTTATTTACGAATCATTATCTAGTTTTATATCAAAGTTAAGTTCTAATGATTGGTTGAAAAACTATATCAATTTTGAATTAAAACTCCTAAGCGAACTTGGTTTTTCACTTAATTTATTGAGTTGTGCTGTGACCGGTCAAGTGAACGAATTATGCTATGTTTCGCCAAAAACCGGAAGGGCAGTATCAAAAAATGTTGGAAATCCATATAAAGAGCGGCTTCTAGCACTTCCACCGTTTCTTGTTGAAGAGTCTCATTCTTCAAACACAGACATACTGAATGGACTTAATTTGACAGGTTATTTTTTAAAGCGAAACGTATTTGCCCAAGTTAACCGTGGTTTACCTGCAGCACGCGATCGACTGGTTGACCGAGTTGTTCAAAAGAATAGTATAACTAAGTAGAAATTTATTAGTAATTTATTTGTAACTCTAAACACTATGAAAATTCCTTTTGAAGAAGAAACCCCTGGCGGAGATGTTCGTGATTTAGCACTGTCAGATGCAATTAGTGAACGCTATCTATCTTACGCGTTATCTATTATTATGTCTCGTTCCTTACCAGACGTAAGAGATGGGCTAAAACCTGTTCATCGGCGTCTCCTGTACGCAATGCGATTGCTAAAACTTAATCCTGACCAGGGTTATAAAAAATGTGCACGTGTAATCGGTGATGTTATTGGCAAGTATCACCCTCACGGAGACCAATCAGTATATAATGCGTTAGTCCGATTAGCTCAAAATTTTGCCGTAAGATATCCTTTAGTTGATGGTCAGGGGAATTTTGGCAACATTGATGGTGATAACCCAGCCGCGATGAGGTACACTGAAGCTCGCTTAACAGATGTTGCTTCCTCTATCCTCGAGGGTATTGATGAAGATACTGTAGATTTCAAAGAAACATATGATGGTGAAGATAAAGAGCCGATTGTAATGCCGTCAACTATTCCGAATTTGTTAGCAAATGGCGGTGAGGGAATTGCGGTCGGTATGGCGTGTAGTATTCCTCCTCATAATTTAGAAGAGCTCTGCCGGGCCCTTTTACATCTCATCAAGTTTCCAAACGCAAGTCTAAAAAAGATGATTGAATTCATTCCAGGGCCCGATTTTCCGACGGGTGGCATTTTAGTTGAGACTAAAGAGATGATTTTAGCGGCCTATACAACTGGTAGGGGTGGTTTTAGAGTTAGATCTCGTTGGTCAGTTGAGAAACAAAGTCGTGGACAATATCTAATTGTAATAAATGAAATTCCATACCAAATTCAAAAATCTCGTTTAATAGAGAAAATTGCAGAATTATTATTGGCGAAAAAACTGCCGTTTCTCGAAGATATACGTGATGAATCCGCCGAGGATATTCGCATTGTTTTAGAGCCTCGAAAGCGATCTCTTGATCCTAAAATAGTTATGGAACAGATGTTCAGGTTAACAGACCTTGAAACTCGAATAAGCCTTAATATGAATGTTCTTGATTCCGAGAACACCCCAAAAGTAATGAATATTAAAGAGGTTTTGAGTGCCTTTTTATCCCATCGCCATGTGGTGCTAATGAGGCGAACACAGTTTCGATTGAATAAAATTGATCACCGGATTGAAGTCTTAGAGGGGTATTTAGCAGCCTATCTAAATTTGGATGAGGTGATACGTATTATTAGAGAGGAAGATAATCCAAAGAAACAACTCATTATTGCGTTCTCCTTAACAGAAGTACAAGCGGAAGCTATATTAAACATGCGTTTACGATCATTGAGAAAACTTGAGGAGATAGAGCTTAGAGCAGAGCATAAAGAGCTCTCAACAGAACGAGTTGGCTTAAAAAAATTGCAGAATGATGATATTATTCAATGGTCAATAATAAGCGAAGAAATAAAAAAAACTAAAAAACGTTTTTCAGCGAAAACTAATTCTGAATACGGGCGGCGAACATCAATTGAGGAAGGGATAGAAAAGATTGAAATTCCTGATGATATTTTTATTGAGAAAGAACCAATAACGATTATTTTCTCAAATAAGGATTGGATTAAAACATCAAAATCTCATATTGATCTTAGCGGTGGTATAAAGTTTAAGGATGGTGATAGCTCTAAATTTATTTTTCATGCAGAGAGCACAGATAAAGTCGTATTTTTTGCAAGTAATGGGAGATTTTTTACTATTCAAGCAGATAAATTACCTAGTGGGAGAGGTTTCGGAAGCCCACTCAGGCTTATGATTGATCTTCCTAATGAAGAGGAAATTATATCTGTATTTTCATTTAGGGAAAATGTTAAGTACATAATTGCTTCGGAATCTGGAAGAGGTTTCATTGTAAAATCAGAAGATTTGATTGCTCAAACAAAAAATGGGAAACAAATTCTTAATTTAAAACAAGAAGATCAAGCTGTCGCAATTACCGAATATTTAGGGAGCTCTGTAGCTGTTATTGGTATAAATCGTAAACTTTTAGTATTTGAATCTTCCGAAATACCAGAGATGTCTAAAGGTAGGGGCGTAATACTTCAAAAATTTAAGGATGGTGGCATCAGTGATATCACCAGTTTTGACCCCAAAAATGGTTTATCATGGAAGATCGGTGATAAAATAAGGATAGAGAAGGAGTTAACACCTTGGATTGGAAAGCGTTCTCAATCAGGCAGATTAGCACCCAAAGGATTTGCAAAAAGTAATAAATTTAAATAAAACTATTTAACGTCACATAGAATAGCATCCATTTAAAATGCTAAATCGCTTCTTGAGATAGAACTTATGTATATTAAAGGAGATTCAATCGTGCATACTGGTGATACCATCAAAACTAATGGAACAATTATAGACAATATTTTGATGTCCAGCAAAATCAACAGTTTGTTTTTAAAACTTGCGTTGATTGTTGGCGGTTCATTATTGTTAACCATTTCAGCTAAGATTCAAGTTCCTTTCTACCCGGTTCCAATGACGATGCAAACCTTCGTTGTTCTAAGTGTATCGATGTTATTTGGCTGGAGACTCGGAGCATTGACAGTTGTTTTGTATCTTGCAGAGGGCGCATTAGGACTACCTGTATTTGCCGGAACACCTGAGAAAGGCATTGGTTTATCATACATTCTTGGTCCTACGGGTGGATATCTATTAGGATTCCTTCTTTCTTCGATTGTTGTTGGCTTTATGGCTGAAAATGGTTTTGATCGTACAGTGGGAAAAACAATATTAACAATGGTTATCGGCACCTCAGTAATATATCTATTTGGCTATGTTTGGCTTGCAATACTAATTGGTTTTGAAAAATCATTTATTTTCGGTGTACAGCCATTTTTATTAAGCGCTGTATTTAAAATTTTACTCGCTGCTGCTGTTTTTCCGCTAACATGGCGTATGATTAAACGCTTTTATTAACCCAAAAGAATTATTGGTTCACAATAAATTTTGACCAAAATTACTCAAAGTTCTCTCATTTTCTATCTTTGAATGAGTTTAGTTTTATCAAATTTTTGCCAACCTTTTGAGGCACCATAATATTCTAATGGCTGAAACTTACTTTTATATTCCATTTTTTTACTCCCAGCGACCCAATAGCCAAGATAAACGTAATCTAAACCAATTTGGTCAGCTCGGTCTATAAGCCATAGTATA
>Ga0209425_10003729_pt1 | contig 15941 bp, 15 predicted proteins | sample COG_05_FD_184749 | JGI IMG/M metagenome (GOLD analysis project Ga0209425, IMG submission 184749) | Pelagic Microbial community sample from North Sea - COGITO 998_met_05 (SPAdes) (version 2) | ecosystem: Environmental > Aquatic > Marine > Neritic zone/Coastal water | place: Helgoland, sampling...
GAGCATGAATTCTCGGAGTCCATCCTCGCACGTGTTCATCACGTTGATCACCACCGGCATCACCGCCGGAAGGTACTGCACGCAGTTCAGTCCGAGCGCCTTGAAGATGTACATGATACTTCGAACAACCATGTGGTGATGCGAAGCCTGTGATGTGAAAAAAAACACGCCATCAGTCCAATTGCCACCATGGACGAAAGTAAAAATAAACACGAAATACAGAAATAAAAAGGGTTTACTCACCATGGACGGGTCGCGAAGCACGCGGAGTAACGCGTTCAACGCCACGGTGGGGTAAAAGTTATCCGACGCGGTGGTCAAGTTCACCGCCGGTAACGGGTCGTCGCTGTCCAGTCCCGGAAATACCCCGCCGCCGCCGACGGATGCGCCGGTTTTGTCGATGACTTTCGCCTGTACACAAAACATGACGTCAGTCGAATTGCCCATACGCGAATCAAAATAAACTCACCTGCAACTCCTCCGGGGATTTAGTCTCCCCCGCCCTACCCACGCCTCGAACGCCCTCCATGGAGAGTAAACCCTGGCCGTGCAGCCGTTCCTCGTTTTCCCTGTGCGCGTGCGGGTCCAGCGCGCCCAACACCCCCAGCGTTCGAAGCAACTCCGCTCGAACCGGCCCCGTCTCTTCCGCTAATATTCGCAACATCAGCGAAAGTAACCCGGGGTGCTCGTTGAAGGGCTTGATGACGAAGCCGGTGGATTCGATGAGCTGGCCCATCGTGACCACCGCGACGTCCCGGGTAGACCCGACCCGTATGCCGTCGATGATCAACACGAGCAGCGCGGGTATGAAGCTGACGACGCCGACGCCGCCGACCTGCGCCAGCTCGCCGATGGTTCCGAGAACAGCCGCTTTTTCTCGAACGGAGACGATGTGCGCGGGCGCCCGGGTATGGGCGATTAGAGTCCCGCCGCCGGCTGATCCGACGTCGCCGTTCGTCGCGTTCGATGCGGGGGCGGTGCCGTTCGTGGGATCGGTGACGGACCCGAGGGAGAAGCCGTTGGGCTGTTGGTTCGAGTCCTTTTGCTCACCCGCGTCTTTCTTCTCGTCGTCGATCTTTTGCACTTTTTTCTCCGAGCCCGAGCCCGCGGCGCCGTTGACTCCCCCGTTGACTCCCGCATCCTCCGGCCGTCGCAGTTTGTTCATCAACACGCGAAGAATCGGCGAAGTGTACGGCGTGACCAAGCGTTCGCACGATCGCACGAGCGCCGCCATGTGCCTCGCACCCTCTTCCCTCATCCTCGACTCGGTCGAATGCTCCAGTTCCGCGAGGAGCTGAAGCAAGTGCCTTCTCAACGCGGGGAGGGCGTACGCGGGGTTGCGTGGCGCGAGTCTTCCCACGAGCCTGATGGCGATCAATCGTACCTCGGGGGATTCGTCGTTGAGGGTGACGAACAGCGCTCTTAACGCATCCGCCTGGCCCAAGTGCGAATCCGTCGCGGGGCAAGGCCTGCAGAAAGACGCCAGCACAGCCTTGCGCACACCCGCGTCGAGGTCACTGACCGCGACGGCGAGTAAACGGGACATGATGAACTCCTCGGTACCCGCGGACCAGTCACCGCTTCCCGTGGAGTACGCATGGACATCGTGCGCGTGTCCGTTCGCGTTCGCGGCGGCCGCGGCGGCTTGCGAGATTCGATCGGATCGAACCTCCAAGAGACGGCAGCACGTCAACGCGGCTTCACGTCGCGTCGCGGGGTCGTCGTCGTCGAGGTACTCGACGACGTTCCGCCGCACGAAACCCAAAAGCACCGCCGCGCCGAATGGAAACGTTCCGAGCGTCCTCAACGCCAACTGCACTCGAGCCCTGTGCGTTTTGCGCGCCTGTAAACAAAACACGATGTCATTCGAATCGCCAATACGGAAATAAAAAGAAACTCACCGCCGCATCCGACGCCTTGTCCTTGGTTCCCCCCGACGTTCCACCCGCGCTCGCACGGCCGAAGATCTGCTTCATCGGGGATGTGATTAGACCCGGGGACTGTATGCCGTGACCGTCGGACCCGTGCGTCTGTTTCGATGAACCGGGAACGGTGTTGTTGTACGTCGTGTGGACGTTGTGACTCAACCCCGGCGAGCCCGGCATCACCGCCGCCGCGCTCGCCGTCGCCAGCGCTCCAGAATTACTCACGGGCGACCCACTTTGGTCCACGCTGAACGGTGACGCGTTCACACCCCCTCGCTTAGGGGTTCCCGGCGCGGATCCGCCCACGGATCCCGCGGGTGAACCGTGAAAGCTCTCCACGCTTCCGTCTCGGCGAAGGTTAGCTATGGAGTTTGACCCAGAGAGCGCCGAGCTTTGCCGCGAGTGACCGCCCGGTCCGTGCTGCGACTTGTCGCTCATGAACACCCCGCTGAACACTTTCTTCAGCTTGGAACCGACGGAGCTTGCGTTGTTGTTTCCGATCGCGTCGATTGAATTCATCGTCGAATTAATTCCGTGGACGCTGCCCCCGATTGATAAATTGTCGGGCCGACCCGTCAGAGCGGAAACTCCGCCTGGGTAACCAGACTGGTAACCGCCCACGTACCCACCCGGGTTCAGCACGTTGGATATGACCTCGATGAGCTTACGCTGAATGATCGGCACGAGCGCGGGCAACGCGTTCGACACCCCTTCCAACGCATCCACCAACGGAGCCTGTAAACAGATACACAAAACACGAATCGCTCAGTCAAATCGCCCACACGAGAATAGGAAAAGAAACTACTCACCGATAAACCCCCGGCGAACATCGCGGGTAATAACCTTCGAACGTGGGGTTCCCACGCGACGTCCATGGACCTCGCCAGCGCACCGGCACACAGCAACGCCTCCGCGTGCCCTGGGTCGATCCGCCCGCCCAGGTCCGAACCTCCGTTCGCCTTGGATCGATTGGACCGATTGGACCTATTGGCGAAATGAACGCACGTCTCTTGAATCACACCGGCGATTTCGGGTAAGTATCGCTCGAAAGCCTTGGCGGCGCGGCCACGATTCGGCGCCTTACCCGGGTCCAACGAACCCATCGATCGTACCGAGGGCAACGAACCCCTCATTTCCCGGTTCACCTCCTCCGCGTTCTGCGCCGCGGCTTGAGCCAGGTAACCGACCGCGTGGAGATTACCGGAAGACCCTGTTAAAAAAACACGACGTCAGTCTAATTGCCCACCCATACACGCATTAAAAAAAATTACCGGAGAGGTATCCGGCGCTTCCGTCCCGTGAACCCAACAACCTAGCCGCTCGGTGCGTGGTTCCCTCGTTCGAGACGCCGTCCGATTGGTCCACGTCGGCACCGTCCTTATCCGCGTCGTCGCTCGCCAACGCCGCCGCCAAGTCCCCAACCGCCATGAAACCCGCGTCCCTCTCGCCGGGGGACCGAATAGTCGCGAGCAGCGTAGCCGCCGACGCCGACAAATAACTCTCCGCGAACCTCGCGGGTGAAAACGCGGCGAGCCTGGGTATGAGCTCCGTGACGGAACGTCGCACGATCCTCTCCTGTAAATGTAAATACAACACGACGTCAGTCACATCGCCCACACGGAGATCAAAATAAACTTGAAATAGAAATAGAAACTCACCTTGCTCTCGTGCAGTCTCAGCACCGTCTCCGCGACTTCCTTGTAACGCGACAGCATGAACTCGCCGGTGTGTCGCAGCATCTCCCCGAACGCCAGCAAAGAACCGTGCGTTTGCTCCACGGTGGACGCTCCGGAAGACGTTCCAGAAGACTTTCCAGAACCAGCAATTCCCAATTGCGTCTCCTCGTACAACCTGTAGTACCACTGCACTCGGTACCGCGTCTCGCGTTTCTCGATGACGACGAGACACTCGCGAAGCGCACGCACCTGGTGGGGGATAGTGGGCAGGGATCAGTCAGTGTTTAGGTGGTAATTGGGTATTTGGGGGCGGGGTTTGGTACGGGTTAATAGAGACACGCACCGCTGCTTCGCGAATCACCAGCGATTGATCTCGAAGCGCCGGCCAGATTGCGTCGATGAACGCCGGGACGTGGACGTTGAAAACCGTCGGCGCGTTCCTTGCGAGCTCCCTTAAGATCAACACCGCCGCGTACCGCCTCGCTTCCACGCGCTCCAAGTCCGAGAGCCACGCGATGCTCCGCTTCACCTCCATGTCGACAATGTCCGCGGTGAGCGCGCCGCCGACTGACACTAAATGCCCTAGCGCTCGCGACGCAGCCTCCGCGAGCTGAGGCTCGCACGTCGGGGTCATGACGTCGCGCAAGTACGTCGCGAACCTGTTAATCTTACCAACGTTTTCCCCAAGTTTGGCATCCGTCAGTTGGTCGATCGCGTACACCCCGCCGAGTCGGTGCCGCAAATCGGGGGAATTGATCAATCTCAAAATTCGCCGATAGAGATCGCGCATGTACCGCGCGAAAGCCTCCGTCGGCTTATTCCGCGCCTCCGCCTCGACGTGCTCACGTAGGGATAGACCGACCGCGCCGCCCGCGCGCCTCGACAGCACGTCGTCCCAATCGTTGTTTCCGTGATAGTTGTTTCCGGATGCGTGAGCCGATGATGAGACCATTCGAGCCCTGTACCCTATACCGCCCTGAACGCCGCCGACTCCCATGCCTGATGACTTGTACAGCCCCGCGGCGTTGGCGGTGGACGCGGAGACGATCGTGGCTTCCAAGTCGTGGTCCGAGTGGTGCCGGTGGTGGTGGAGTAAGTCGTGGTTCGCGGCGCCGGGGGCTTCGTCGTCGGATGAGCCGCCCGAATCATTTTCGTTGTTCGAGTCGTTCACAGCTGTGTCGCGCCTGCCGACGGCTTTGCCGAGCTTGCGTGACCACCCCGCGCGGTCCCACGGGTTGGACGCGGCGCCGCCTCGCGCCTTACCGTTGGTTCCTTTCGAGCCGCGCGGGTGCCCGGCGTGGCAGAGCTCGGTGAGGAGCTTGTCGAGGGTGTCCACCGCGTCCGAGTCGCCTTTTCCGAGCCCGGAGCCGGATGAGTGGCGCTCTCTGTCGCGGGTACCGCCGCGGGTGCCGCCGGACCCGAGGTCGTCGCGGCCGCGGCCGGTGCCGCTGGTCGCGCCGCCGTGCGCGGTGGATCCGGGCTTGAAGCCGGCGTCAGCGCCGACGCGCGAGCTCATCGCGCGTTAGTCTCCAACCAGGGTTCACACCAGATTCGCCCCGAGGTTTTGCGCCCTTTCACCCGAACCCGCAATGCCTCTGACTAATGCGCCCGAGGAGGTGCGCCCCTCGAAAGGGTCGCGGTCCCGATCGCGCGCCCGCGCCGACGGTTCTCTCGCAGTCGCCGGAGAGATGTCGCGCGCGGCCGCGATGTCGACGCGTCGGGCCAGTCGCGCCCTCCTACTTTGCCCGACGCACCGCGAAGAATCACGTGAGGATGTTAAAGCGTGGTGACCTTTTCACTTAGGGTTCGTGGGATTCTCAACGAGTATGAGTAAATAGTTACGATAAATAGAGAGATGGGAAATACGAACAATATCATGGTAAGATAGTGACGATGTGCATACAGTTACACTTATCATCATTACAATCAGGCTTCCTCGTACTCCTCTCGCCTTCTCCACGCCCACGTCGCCTTGAGCCACCCCGACGGCGTGTCCTCCACCGACGTGAACCCCAACTCCCCGCCTTCCATCGCCGAACCCTCCACCGGCGTCGTGGGCTCCGGCAGACCCATAACCTCACACGTCACAGTGAACATGGCATACCTGTTAAAAAACACGACGTCGTACTAATTGCCCATACGTAAATAAAAACAAACACTCACCTCGAAGACAACCCAGGGTACGATAATGATTCCCTGTCCACCTCGGTCCGCCTCACGCTGCTTTCGTCGACCTTCAACGAAAACTGAGTCGCGTCGATCGCGCCGCCGAGCTCCTCGTCCACCGCGCGCGTCACCGCGTCGCGCCAGTCCTCGTTCCCGAGCAGCTTTTCCGACAGCGGCGTGTTTCGATACCGAACTCGTCCACTCTCCCATTCCTGTCGCGCCTCCACGAGCACCTGGCCCGGCCAAGTCTCGTCGGTGACCAGCAGCCGGAGCACTCGAACGTCCCGTCGCGGCGCGTTGGTCACGTCATCCAGCGCCAGCGTGGTCTCACCGCGTTCGACTTCGATCGCGAGGTCCGCGAGGGACTTGGCGCCGTTCACGCCGAAGGCGTTCGCGTCGACCCCGTTGGCATCGAGCCACTCGCGCAGCGACGCGACGTCCCGCGACGTCCCGGTCCAGCCGCCCGGGTTGGATGCGTCGCCGGCGGCGGCGGGCGACGATGCGCCGGCGCTCGTGTGCATGGTCCGGCTTCGTGTCGGTCTCGATACACGCGGGTTGAAGCGCGGGCTCGACGGGGTCGACGTGGAGGCGGTAGACCTTGCGGAAAGTGCCGACGAATATCTCGGGTGATGCTGGTGATGATTACCACCTCGCGCGATGACCCGTCGAGTGGCGGGTGCGCCTCGAGACGCCCGCGCGCAGAGTGTGGCCCTCGCGTTGATCGATGCGTACGCGATGGCGCGCCGCGAGAGCGCGACCCACATCCCCACCGCCGGGACGCCTCCCGGTTATGTTGGCGAGATAATCTCGTTGGATTATACCTTCGCAGTTGGCAGAGACGTGAGAGTGACCGAGAGAGTGTCCTCCTCCGCGGATCCTTTTATGAACCCTAAAATCAGTCAATCAACATCTTCTTCACAAGACTCCGGTCAACAATGAATTCCATCCCGCGCAAGTGGGATACAACCGACGTTGTGGGGTAAAACCCAGCGTTGGTCTTCATGGTGTAGTTGGTTATCACGTCAGTCTAACACACTGAAGGTCCTCGGTTCGAACCCGGGTGAAGACACTTCCTTTTTTTTTGCATTCCTGAGGATATTTTGAAAACAGTTGCCTCCGTCACCGCCACACGGCGCGACACCCGCACGACCGCACGCATCATCGTTCAATGAGCGACAACGGCCAGAGCGCCCTGGAGAGCGCCCTCATCGGCTGCTTCGGCGGCCTCTTCGCCACCTTCTGCGTCTACCCACTGGACCTCGCCAAGTCCAAGGTGTCCGCGCACATCAAACGCAAGGACGATAAGGGACCGGACGTCAGCTCGATCGAGGTGCTCAAGAAGATCATGGCGACGAAAGGCGCGGCGGGGCTGTACGAGGGCATGGGCGGACGCGCGCTGCAGTGCTTCGTCGAGGACTTTGTCTTCTTCTGGTGCGTCCCACGGATGTACAACACCGTCAACCCCACGGATACATACACAAGATCGCCCCACAACATCCAACCAGATTTGAAAAGATAACCAACTCTCCATCATGCACGATGAACGCACTCCATAACTCCATCCATAACTAACGCACTCCCCACCCACCGACACCACCACCACACACAGGTGGTACTCGTCACTCAAGTCATACGCCCAGAACAGGGTGACCAAACGAGAAGGCCGGTCCCGACCGCTGACAATCACCGAAGGACTCGTCACCGGCGCAGTAGCCGGGTGAGTTCATCTATTTCAATTACCGCACGTACGGGCAATTTGATACTGACGTCACCCGTAATTACCGTATACAGGATCATCAACAACGCGTGTACCATCCCGTTCGACGTCGTCGCAACCAACCACCAGATCTCCGGCCTGGACCGCGAATCAAAGAAGAAAGGCAATACCAACAAGAAGCAGTCAGCGACGCAAGGTTTGGTGTCCACGGCGCGGGAAGTGTACGCCAAGGGCGGCGTCCCCGCGTTCTGGGCGGGTTTAGGACCGTCTTGTTTATTAGTGGTGAGTTTCTTTTAATTATCGTACGGGCAATTAGTATGACGTCGTGTTTTGTTCACAGGTCAACCCCGCGATCAACTTCGCGGCTTTCGACCGGCTGAAGCTGATGTATAACCGATCGTTTAAAGGTGGAAAGGGACGGAAGCTGACCGCGAACGAGGCGGCGGGGATGTCGTTGGGGCCGCTCGAGGCGTTCTTCATCGGCGCCGCGTCGAAAGCGGTCGCGACGAGCATCACTTTTCCGCTGATCCGCGCCAAGGTGCTCATGATGTCCGCGGATTCCGCGTCTAAGAAGGATTCTAGAAGCTCGAAGAAGCGTGACGATAAAGATTCGGGGCGTAAATCACCGGGGAAGACGGACCGACGCGGCCGTTCGCCGTCGCCCGGCAAGGACCTTCCCAGCGCCAAGCCGCCCGGCGCCGAGGTGATCATCGAAAAGATTAGCAAACTCACGGACAAGGTGAAGGCGCGGATGGAGTTCGTGGACGTGCTCAACGACGCCATCAAGGCGGAAGGGATCGGCGGTTTATACAAAGGGTTGGGGGTGCAGCTGAGCAGGAGCGCGGTGGCGGCGGCGATCATGTTCATGACGCGCGAGCAGTTGGACGCGCTGACGGCGGGGACGCTGCGACGGATTAAAAAGTCTGTCAAGGCTTGAGTGGAATCTTGAGTTGGTCGACGACTGATCTTATGGGGGGAAGGGAGGGATCGTAGCCGCCGCATATAGCCGCATGTAATTAACTATTTCGTCCGTCTTTATACACACATCTCGGGAAAGTAGCGCGATGAAACATCCATCTCTACGTGTGGTTCTGAGTACAGAGTGAGGCCTCTTACAAGGGGTTCATCTTCTGAATCTTTTGGCATTTTTTTTTGGACTGGGCGTCCTCTCTATCCATCTGTGGTGCCGACCACTTCGCGTCGCGCCGAGCCGTGCTCATGGCCTCCGCCGCGCTCGTCCCCGCGGCTCACGCCGCGGCGCGACCCAACGTCGCATCCAGGTGCGAGTGACGAGCGCCTCCCATCCTCGCCCTGTCCTCGCCCCACGCCCGCACCGCGCCCTTATGCCTCACGCGTCGACGTGTCCTCTCCGAGATCTATCGGCTGACCTTCGCCGCTCCCTTCCCTTCCCTTCCGTCTCGCGTAGGCTGCGGCACCGACAATCCAACGTCCGCACGCGCGCGGCGCCCGGCACCGCATCCATCGCCACATCCTCCCTCAGCGACACCCCACCCGACGCCCCCGCCGACCCGTACGCCGCGCTCAAAGGATGCACGGTGCACCACGCCCCCACCGGCGAACTCGTCGACCTCGCGACTCGCATCGACACTTCCCCCGGGCAGACCACCGTCGTGGCGTTCATGCGCTCGTTCGGGTGATTCTTCTGCTGGGAGCTGGCCATACAGCTCCGGCGGGACATCAAACCAGTCCTGGACGCCCGAGGGATCGACCTCATCGCGGTGTCCATCGGGACGCCGGAACGAGCGATTGAGTTTGTCAATGAAACCGGCTTTCCCGCCGCGAACCTCTACGCGGATCCAGACAACGTCTGCTACGACGCGCTTAAACTGAATAAAGAGCTCAAGAACTTCAGCCAGAAGAGCACGCCGGAGATGTTGATGGAGCGATGGAACAAGGACGGCGCCAAGGACCTCATCGGGGTGTTGAAGCGGTGGAAGCCGTGGATCCCGCCAAAGCCCGAGCAAGGGTGAGTTTCTTTTTATTCTCGTATAGGCAATTAAACTGACGCCGCCGTGTTTTGTTTACAGATTTCAGCAAGGCGGGACTTTCGTGTTCAGCGGTGATAAATGTGTGTACAGGTTCTACGATCCGAGCACTGGTGTGAACGCGCCGTTCGATGACTGGCTCGTCGCGGCGGGGTGCGAGCCGCTGGGGGAATTGAACCAGCCGGCGCCGGTGCCCAAGGAACTGAAGTAGATGGGAGGGAATCATATTTCTTTTTTCGCGGATGTGAAGGTTCGATTCGCGCGCCGCGGCTTTGTTTTGGATGGAACCACGTGATGCCCCCGCGCTAAAGCACGTGCTAAACACGTGTGAGTTGGGGTTGATGCCTATGGATCCACCGAGCGACGACCGCGGCGACGCGATGCCCGCAGACACTTAGAGCGACCGTTGTAGTAAGAGTTAAAACTTAGATGTATGGAAACAGTTTACCCCTCAGGGCTGCCTAAATGCTCAGTGCCCCGCCCCGGAGGCAGCCTTCTGCTGCGACACGCGCATCATGTACCTGGGCGGTGCGGGAAAGGACGCCGTCAGTTCGTGTAGTCGCGTCGGGGGAGGATGTTCGAGGGCGAGTTTGGGCGATTGCACGGCCGAGACGCGACGACCCACGCTGCGAGGGTCGCGTGAGAGAGCCGAGGGCGATTGATTTTAGGGGTTTGCGCGGGTGTGGCTCGCCCATCGTGGGGTTCGCGGCCGTGTGCGCTGGGCATTCATCGGCGACTCACTCTTTGTACTGGCACTTCTCGTACACGTGCCTCTCGTGCTCGCACTTCCACGGGAGGTAATAGCTCTTCCGCCTGCACTCGTTCAGCGGGATGAGGAGATGCGCGCAGAAGTCGCGGTACGCGAGGTCGATCTTCGCGTCGACGAGCTCCTTCTGGGTCGCCTGCATGGTGCTGCCGCCCATGTCTGTCCACTAGATGGAGGACGCCGCCTCGACCCTTTCCTCGGGTATGATGCCACGCGCGTGTGCTGACTCGCCGCGGATGCGATGGCTGCGCGCGCGTGAGGTGTGGTGGTGCGATGTGGTGGCACAGCTGTGTTTTCAGTTCACGGTCCGGGAACCGGGGCGAAACGAGTGGAAAATTAGCCGAGCACGATCTCCGAACTCTGGCTGGGTCTCTTCCCGATTAGGTGATGAATGCCGGGTCGCCGGGCGGCCACTAAACGTCGCGACCGGGCGAGGAGGAACCCGACGCGCGACACCAAGGCGCCGGTATCGGTCGACTGAACGAGCGAGGAACGCTCCAGGGGCTCGAGCTAGTCGACGCCCCGTTCGCACCGCCGAACCGCCTCCGTTCTCCGGGAGGCTGGTGACCGGCGCGACAGTCAAAACCAAGCGACGCCAAATAAGGCAATTCCTCGGGGTCAAGGGGTCGCCTCGAGAGAGAGAGGGAGAGAGGTAGGAGGTGAACTGGGTGAGAGGCGCATCCGGCGCGGTCACTAAACACAGACACCATGGCGGAGGAGGAGGAAGAAGAGAACAAGGTCCCGAAGGTCGATCCCATCGTCTTCCTCCGCGACTGGTTCAAGACTCGCGTGCTCTCCTCGCTGAAGTGCAAGGAGGACCTCGTGAACAAGCTCGTGGACATCGAGCCGTCCGCCGCGGCGGTGGACTCGTTCTGGAAAGAGAGCGAGACGCAGCGGCTGATCGTGTACTTCAAGGATGCGGACCTCATCGCGGTGCGTGCAAACCCAACCTCACATCCACCACTCCAACACGGGATCATCGGGGACCGTCCCCGAGCGATCGCCCATTATTTTTTATTTTTTCATCGCCCCGATCCACAAACGTCACAAAATTTGGACGGTCCTCGAGGACGGGTCCTTTCAATCGCTCACGATCATTCGCTGACCGTCCCGCCCCGCCCTCCACGCCCGCACGCAGACGACGAACCCGCCGGATAAGTTCAAGAAGAAGGCGCTGTGCTTCCTCAAGCTCGCGCCAGTCAAACTCGACCCCGACAACGTCGACTCGAAGGTAATCTTTGGAGACTTCGGAGATGCCCCCTTGGAACACCTCTCCACGGTGGCGCAAGAAGTCTTCCTTCCGGTCATCACCAACCCGCGGAACCAACACGGGTGGCCGGAGGTCATCACGAAGGAAGTGATGGAGAACATGCACAAGTTCATCGCGTCGGTGTACGTAACGATCGGCCAGACCAAAGGCAAGACGCTGCTACCGATGCCGCCGAGCGAATCGTCCGGTGCGGGTGGAGCCGACGGGGCGTCCACCACGGACCAGATCCACGTGCTGGAGTCCGCGATCGTCACGTGGACCAGGCAGATCAAGGGTGTGTTGAAGACGGACCCGGAGCAGGCGCTTAACCGGGACGACGGGGAACATCCGGGACCGTTGACGGAGCTCGAGTTCTGGGAAGATAAAGCCGCCAACTTGAACGCGATTCACGAGCAGCTCTCGGGGCCTAAGATTCGTAAGGTGGTGACGGTGTTGGACGTCGCCAAGAGCTCTTATTTTCCCGCGTTTCAGAAGCTGTGCAAGGAGGTTGCGCACGCTCGGGTCGAGGCTAACGACAACTTGCTGTTTTTGAAGCCCCTCGATAAGTACTTCACGAAGCTGCAGAACAACCAGGACGAGTTCGAGGGCCTGGTGGAGCTGTTCAAGCCGATCATGCACCTCGTGATGCTGGTGTGGAAGCACTCGCACCACTACAACACCCCGGGTCGGATCGTGGTGCTCATGCGCCAGATTTGCAACGATTTGATCATGCAGTCGCAAAAGTTCCTCCCCGGCGGCGAGATCTTCGGCCTGGAACCCCCCGAAGCGGTCGAGAAGCTCAAGCTCTTACTCAACGTCCTGGGTTCGTTCAAGTCTTTTTACTTCGAGTACAAAGGCCGAACGACGCGTGATACGCCGCAGAATCCGTGGAAGTTTCAAAACTCGGCGCTGTTCGCCAGGCTGGACGCGTTTCTCGAACGGTGCCACGATATTCTCGACTTGACGCAGACGGCGCTTCAGTTCAACAAGCTGGAGCGCGTCGAGGTTGGCGGCACGAAAGGCAAGGCGTTGTCCGCGAACGTCCGGCAGATCCACGCCGATTTCGAAGAGGCGTTGGAGAAGCTTCACCAGGTTAGTTTATTTTACTTTATTTGCGGCGATCTTTATTTGCGTCGTATGGGCGATTAGACTGACGTCTTGTTTTGTTTACAGGTTGAGTACGATGTCATGGACGTCGAGTCGAAGCACTTCGACGACGACTTTTACGAGTTTCGCACCTGCATCAAGGAGCTCGAGCGTCGGCTGGGCAGCGTCATCATCCAAGGGTTCGAGGACTGCGTCACCGTCGGCACCGCGTTCAAGCTGTTCGACTCGTTCGAGGGTTTGTTGGAGCGCGAGATCATCATGGCGGATTTGGAGAAGAAACAGATGGAGCTGGTGCGATTCTTCGGGACGGATCTGAAGGAGGTGGAGGCCATCTTCCACGGACAACGGGATAAGCCGGTGGTGGGGAAGAACCTGCCGCCGTGCAGTGGTGCCGTGAAGTGGGTGCGGGCGCTGCACGAGCGCGTGAAGGACCCGATGGAGAAGCTGACGAGTCTCAACAAACTCGTCATGGAAACCGACGAGTCCCGCGAAGTCACCGAGCTCTTCGAACGCGTCGGCGCTCAGTTCGAGGAGTACGAGACTGAGGTGCTCGCGAGCTGGGCTAAAGAAGTGGACGCCACCGGCGAGGAGAAGCTCAAGCTCAACCTCCTCGCGTACGACGAACAGGCTGAGATCCCCGGGATTCTGCGAGTCAACTTCGACCCCAAGCTCGTGAAACTTCTCCGCGAGACCAAGTACTTCATGCTCCTGGACGCTAACGTCCCGGCGTCCGCGCGTAAGATTTACGAACGGAACGAGACGCTGCGTCAGCAGACGGGTAACCTCGACCTCATCGTCGGAACTTTCAACAACATACTCCGAACACTGCTCCCCGTGGAGCGCCCGTTGGTTGCGGAGAAGATCGAAAAGATCGAGGAGATGTTACAAAAGGCCATCACCACGCTCAACTGGAACTCGCACAAGATCAACGATTACCTCGCCGAGGTGATGACCGCGGTGAAAGAGCTGGACACCATCTTGAACTACCTCAAGAACTCCGTGGAGAAGACCCAGAACGTGTTGAGGCAATGGGAGGAAAACCTGATGATCGATCGCAAAGATGGGAAGACCTACGCAGTGGACGAGTTTTCCGAGATGCAACAAAAACTCCAGGCGGAGCGCGACGAGAAGATCGCGGACGGCGGCGTGGAGATTACCAAGTTTCTCCAGATGTCCAACAAGAAAGTCGCCGTCCCGCGCGCGTCCAAAGCGTGGCGTGAGTACGTCGAGTACGTCAACGAAATCGTCATGGAGGGCTATGCAAACGCCATCCTCGCGTCGCTCAAGTACCTCAACGAGCAGGTCAACTCGGAAATCCTCGCCGAGACGGAACAAGCACCTTTACTGGAAGTCAGCCTCGAGCTCGTGGTTCCCGACGTCCAGTGGTCACCCGAGATTGGCGAAAGCGGCGATCCGGATCGACCGGGTGTCCGCGACTTGATCAACGGATGGGTCCGCGCTTTCCAAAATACCGGAACCCTCGTCCGACGGTTAGACATCGGCGAGGGCAACTACATGAAGGAACTGGAGGAAGACTTTTACATCCTCGACGGCGTGTCCGAGCTCCAGGCTGTGATTCTGGCGAACGAAGCGGAATGCGTCGCGTTCAAGGAGAGTTACGATAGGTACCGGTACCTCTGGCGTAACGATCTCAACGGGACCCTCGCGGAGTTTGTGGAAACGAACGGATCCGACGGCGACGACCCCGAGCTCGACGTCTTCGACGCCGAGATCGCAAAGTACAAAGCGGTGCAGGAGGAGATCTCGCACCTGACCACGAGCGCGGTCATCGGGTGGATCCGCATCGACGCCAAGCCCATGAAGCAAGCGCTCGCGACGTGGGTGACCAAGTGGGTGTTTCTGTTTACGCATTACCTCTCCAACAAGGTTGTCAACTCGATGTCGGAACTGTACGAGTTCATGGCGCGGGGCGATGACGTACTGGCGAAGGACCCGACGGAGGCGAATAAAGACCTCGACGAGACTTCACGGAACGCGCTGCTGTACGAGATGATGGGATACATGCGCGATTTGCGCAAGCGCCAGGAAAAAACCGACGTGATGTTCGAGCCGCTCGTCGCGACTGTGGCGTTACTTAAAACGTACGGCATCTCCATCAGCGAGGACGTTCTGAAGCAGCTCGAAGAGGCGCCCCTGGCGTGGACCGCGCTGAAGAAGAAGTCGCTCAACGTCAAGGAGAAGCTCAGCATGATGCAGCAGCTCGAGGCTCGGAAAATACGGGAAGCGTCCGACGCCTTTGCCAAGAAGGTTGAAGACTTTCGAGAACTCTTCCAGAAACTCGCGCCGTTCGCCGTCAAGGGTAAGATCAGCGCCGATGCCATCGAACCGGCGTACGCGGCGCTCGATCACTTCCACCACGGCAAGAAGGACCGCGAGTACGTTCACGGCTCCCTCAACGACGTGGTGGTCGAGTCCAAGGATCTCAACGAGAAGCAGGACCTGTTCGAGCTCATCGTCACCGACTACGTGGCACTGCGCAAGTCCAGCGAGGACCTCACGAACCTTAAGCGGCTCTGGGACGTCATCTCCTCCGTCATCTACACCTTCACCAGCTGGAACACAACCCTGTGGGACAAGATCGACGTGGATTACCTGGTGGAGGAGACCAAGACGCTGCAAAAGCAAACCAAGCAGTTACCCAAAGGATGCGCGCAGTACGACGTGTTCCGCTCGTTGGGCGACCAGATCAAAGCGCTGCTCACGTCGTTGCCACTCGTCGCCGAGCTTCGCCACCCCGCGATGCGCGAACGGCACTGGAAGCTCTTACAGCAAGTCACCGGTAAGAAGTTTACGATGGATGACAAATTTTCACTCGGCGATTTGCTCGCGCTCGAGCTGCACACGTGCGCGGACAGCGTGAGCGAAATCGTGGAACGCGCGCAGAAGGAGCTCGTCATCGAGAAGCAGCTCGTGAAGATTGAGGAGACGTGGGCGGCGTTGAACCTCGATTTCGTTCCGTTCACCCCGGATTCCGATGTCGTCAACATCGTCGTCGACGACCTAATCGTCGAAGCGTTGGAGAACGACAACTTGCTTCTACAGAACCTCGGATCCAACAAGTACGTCCAGGGCACTAAGTTCCAGGAGATCGTCGATGACTGGCAGAAGAAGCTCGGAACCGTGGACAGCGTCCTGTCGGTGTGGGCGGACGTCGCCAAGAAGTGGAGCATGCTCGAGAGCGTGTTCATCGGTTCGCAGGACATACGGGTGCAACTCCCCGACGACTCCAAGCGTTTCGACGGCGTCAACACGGAGTTTACGAACATGATGCGCGACGCGCCGGACGTCACCAACGTCGTGGAGGCGTG
>Ga0209425_10003736_pt1 | contig 15926 bp, 17 predicted proteins | sample COG_05_FD_184749 | JGI IMG/M metagenome (GOLD analysis project Ga0209425, IMG submission 184749) | Pelagic Microbial community sample from North Sea - COGITO 998_met_05 (SPAdes) (version 2) | ecosystem: Environmental > Aquatic > Marine > Neritic zone/Coastal water | place: Helgoland, sampling...
CCTCTGGTCCCAAACCAGATGCGCTACCAGGCTGCGCTACGCCCCGATTGAGGTACTAATACATTAGATATTGATAATTTCAAAGAATAAAGAGCATCTAAATTAAGTCTTTTTTTGAAGAATCTGTTATAAAGAAATAATGATCATTACTTGTAATAATTGCCATAAAAAATTTAATATAGATTCAGCTCTTATTTCTGAAAATGGAAGACTTTTACAATGTAGTGCTTGTGATCATAAATGGTTTTTTAAAAAAGAAATTATAAAAAAACCTGAAGACACCGCTATCATCAATAAAACCAATCTTAATGTTGAGAATCCTAATAAATTTTTTGAAAAAGATGAAACTAAAAATAATGAAAAAATTGAAATTTTAGAAAAAAAACTTGATAAAGATTATATACCAGGTGTAATTACGACAGATATTGAACAAAACAACGCTTTAAATGTACCAATTCATAAGAAAAAATTTAACGTACTTGGATTAATTATAGTTTCTATAATTACTTTTATCGCTCTAATCATTATTTTAGATACATTTAAGGGTCCCATTGGTAAAATTGTCCCTAACATAGAGTTTCTTCTTTATAATTTATATGAAACTATTAATGATATTGCATTATTTTTAAAAGATTTAATTTAACACGATGATTAAAACATTATCAAAACCATTTAAATGGTTCTTTAAGCTTGAAGCAGCTAGTGGTTTGGTTTTATTAATAGCAGCAATTATTGCGCTTATCGTAAGTAACTCAAAATTTAGTGAAATATATTTCAACACTTTAGAACAATATTTATTTATTGGCGTTAATACTTTTGGTTTAAAACTTTCAGTACATCATTGGATTAATGACTTGTTAATGGCTATATTTTTTTTCTTTGTGACTTTGGAAATTAAAAGAGAATTCATTCAAGGTGAACTATCTAATTTTAAAAAAGCATTATTACCAATAATTGGAGCTGTTGGTGGCATGTTAATCCCTGCCCTTTTTTATGTTTTTATAAATTTTGGAAATACAGAAACCTTAAATGGATGGGCAATTCCTTCAGCAACTGATATAGCTTTTTCATTGGGAATTTTATCTTTACTAGGTTCAAGAGTCCCAATTTCATTAAAGATATTTTTAACAGCACTTGCAATAATTGATGATCTTGGAGCTATTCTTATTATAGCTTTTTTCTATTCTGGTGAGCTGAGCATAAGTTATTTATCTCTAATTTTGATATCTTTTATATTTTTACTTATTTTAAATAAATTTGGGATTAAAAAATTTTTACCTTATCTGTTAATTGGTGCTTTTATGTGGTTCTTTACCTATAAATCAGGAATCCATGCAACAATTGCTGGTGTTCTCTTAGCATCAACAATACCACATAGAATTAAAGATAAAGATTTTTCTTTATTAATAAAACTTGAGCATGCAATAAGTCCATATGTAGCTTTTGTGATAATGCCTATATTTGCCTTTGCAAATGCAGGCGTATCATTGGAGGGTTTATCGTTATTATCATTATTGCAGCCCGTTCCATTAGGAATACTCTTAGGTTTATTTATTGGAAAACAAGTTGGTGTAATGATATTTTCATTTATTGCAGTTAAAGTTGGTGCAGCACAAATGCCTGATAGATCTAGCTGGTTAAGTTTATATGGTGTTTCAGTATTAACAGGAATTGGTTTTACTATGAGTTTATTTGTCGGAAACTTAGCATTTGTTGACAATACTCAATATATAGATGGTGTAAAAATTGGTGTTTTATCAGGATCTTTAATGTCAACATTGTTTGGCTACTTTTTATTGTTATTATCAACAAAAAAATACAAATGATTTCTAAAAATTATTTGTTAATTATAATATGTTTTATTATGTTTTCATTTATCGATAAAACAGAGGCTAAATACAAAAAAATATTTTTTGATTTAAGTATAAAGAATATAAATAATGATTTAATAAATTTGAGTGAATTTAAAGGAAAAACGGTTCTTTTGGTAAATGTAGCAAGCAAATGTGGATTTACTAAACAATATACCGATCTTCAAACTCTTTATGATAAATATAAAGAAAAAAATTTTATTATTTTAGCTATACCTTCAAATCAATTTGGTGGTCAAGAACCAGGATCTAATAGTGAAATAAAAGATTTTTGTGAAACAAATTTTAATATAACATTTCCAATTATGGATAAAGTTGATGTTAAGGGAGAAAATGCTCATATTTTATACAAATGGGCAAAAGAAAATTATGGAAATTCAACCATTCCTAAATGGAACTTCCATAAAATCTTAATAAATAAAGATGGAAAAATAGAAGAAACATTTAACTCTTTTACAAGTCCCATATCAAAAAAAATTACCAATGTGTTAGAAAAAATTTTATAAAAGAATTATTATTTAATTACATTTGATAGGTAATCTTTTAAATTTATTTTACCAAAATATTTAAAAACTTTATTTTTTAAGTTTATGTTTGTTAAAGCTGAGGCGTATCTTTCTCCGGGTCTTTTCTTAATAAGTCTTATTTTAGTGCCAAACATTTTAGCAACTTGCAATATAGTATAACTTTTTCGATTAGATATACTGTAATGTCTACACTTATTTTTTTTCCATGCTAGATAACAAACTTGAACAGTATCAAGTATGTGAGTAAATCTTCTAGATTGAGTGCCAGGTTTTACAACTTTTAATAACTTATTTTTTTTATAACATTCCTCAAAAATTCCAATAACAGTTGCCATTTTACCTGTACGTATTTGATTTGGCCCATAAACATTATAAAAATAAATTATTTCAAATTTAAAATTAAACCATTTTTTAAGATTTTCTAATAGTTCTAAGTTTTTTGCTTTTGTAAAAGCATAAGGTGAGAGATTTTTGTCATCACCTTTATTTCCCAATGTTGCTGATGTAGCAGAATAAATGAGTTTAATTTTATTTTTTAAACAATAATTAAATACAGCATTTGAACCAATTGTATTTGAGTTTATGCACTCATTCATATTTAAAAAGCTTTGGTATATACGAGCAAACTCTCCAAAATGAAATATAGAATTAATCTTTTTAGTCTTTTTTAATATTTTTTCAATATCACTAGTGTCTGCTTTGATATATTTAACACGTTTATCTTTAATATGATTTTTTTTAAAACCAGAACTATAGTTATCTATGCTAATTATATTAAAATTAGTTTTATAGATAAGTAAAGAAATTAGATTAGACCCAACAAATCCCGCTCCTCCAGTAACAACAATTATATTTTTTTTCATATTAAATATTTACGCTCAAGCCATCGTAACCAGGTATTATATTATTAGGAAGTATTTTCAAGAGCTTATTATAATCAAAGTCTGAATGTAAATTTGTTAAGATAATTTTTTTTGGTTTAAGAATAGAATTAATTATAATTATATCATCTAAATTAAAGTGTGAAGGATGTTTTTTAAATCTTAAACAATCAATAATTAGATATTTTAAGTCTTTAAAATATTTAAAATCTTTATTATAAAATTTATTTACATCACTTAGGTATGCTAGTTTATCATTTATTATATATGCTATAGAATCCACTAAACCATGTTTAACTGGTATGGCTCTTATCTTGATTTGTTTATTTTTATCTAAAAAAAAATTTTTTTTTAATTTCATAATTTTTAGTATTGATGGATAATCATTTTTGTTATCAAAACAATATGAGAATGTATCTCTTAGATATTTTGATGTATTCTTATCACAATAAATAGGTATTTTTTTTTTATTTTTCAAATAGAAAATTCTAAGATCATTTATTCCATGTGTTTGATCTGCATGAAAGTGTGAGTACAATACGTTTGTTATTTTATTTATTTTAGCAGATAATAATTGCTGTCTTAAATCTGGACTTGTGTCTATTAATGTGTTCTGTTTATCGTAAGAAATTAATGCTGAACATCTAGTACGGTGATTTTTTTTGTTATTTGGATCACAATCACCAAAAAAACCATCTGCTCTAGGAACTCCCATAGAGCTACCACTTCCTAAAAGAGTAAATTTAATTTTCATTAAAAAATAATTTGTTAAAATTATCTGTAGTAATTTCATCCATTTTTTCTTCTGAAATATTCTTCAATTTAGATAACATTGATAATGTATATTTAATAAAACTTGGTTCATTTTTTTTCCCACGCATAGGAATTGGCGCTAAAAAAGGACTGTCTGTTTCTATGAGAAGTTTTTCAAGCGGAATTTTTTTAAAAGTTTCTTGAAGGTCTATACTATTTTTGAAAGTAATAATGCCACTAGCAGAAAAGAATGCGTTTAATTCAAGTAGTCTTATTGAAAAATCTTTTGAACCAGTAAAACAATGCATCAATATCTTTAAATTTTTATGTTTATAATTATTAAGAATATCAAAAGTCTCATTCTCAGCATTTCTAGAATGAATAATTATTGGTTTCCTAAGCGCTATAGATGCTTCAATATGTTCTTTAAAGCTTTTTATCTGCATATCTTTATCGCTGTGATTATAAAAAAAATCTAAACCAGTTTCTCCAATCCCAATAATTTTGTTATGATCTTCAACTTTTTTTATAATTGTTTGTTTGTCTATTTTGTTATTTTTAGTTTCATGTGGATGAATACCAAAAGTGCCATAGATCATTACATCCTTATTGATTATTTTAATTATTTTTTCAAAACTTTTATGTGTTGTGCATATAGTCAAAAGTTTTGTAACACCAGTTTCTTTTGATCTATTTATAATATCAGTAAGATTTTCAAATAATGGTTCATGATCTAAATGGCAATGAGAATCAATCATTATTTTTTTCAATTTTTTTAAAAAGTATATCGATTTTATTAATGTTATTTCCAGGTTTTAAATATTGGTGCTCAGTAATAGACTCTAAGTTGATATCTGTTATGTTAAGATCGAATATCTTTAAAGCTTTTTCTATAGAGTCAGGAATTATTGGGTATAACATGAAGGAAATTTTTCTAATCATCTCTAATGATGTATATACAATAGTATTTAATCTATCTTTATTATCTTTTTTTTTCCAAGGCTCTTGATCATTAAAATATTTGTTTGCTTCAAATAAGGCTTTAATTATGAAGTCTATATAGTAATTTATGTTTTGTTTATCAATTTCTGCTCTTATATTTGATAAGTTATCTGAAAATCGGTTTAGCATTATTAAGTCATCTGTATCAAATTTTTTATTATTTGGAACTTTTAAGGAACAGTTTTTTTCAGCAAATGCAGTAACTCTTTGACATAAGTTGCCGTAATTATTAGCTAAATCACTATTAATACAATCTTCCAGTTTATCTTTTGAAATATTTCCATCATTTCCAAAAGAAACTTCTTTTATTAAGTAATACCTTAAAGGATCAAGACCATAAATATCAATTATTTCTAATGGATCTAAAATATTTCCTTTGGATTTTGACATCTTCTCATCACCAGATAAAATCCAGCCATGCCCATAAACTTTATCTGGCAAAGGAATTTTTGCAGCCATCAAAAATGCTGGCCAGTAAACAGCATGAAATCTAAGTATGTCTTTTCCAATTAAATGAACTGATGCAGGCCAAAATTTTCTAAATAATTCATCATTTTTATCTGGATAGTTAAGAGCGCTGATATAGTTTGTTAAAGCATCTAACCATACATATATCACATGAGCAGAATTTGATGGAACTTTGATTCCCCAAGAAAAAGCTTTTCGACTAATAGATAGATCTTTTAAACCATTTTTAACAAAACTAACAACTTCATTTTTTTTTGATCTAGGAGATATAAAATCTGAGTTTTTTTCATAATAATCTAAAAGTTTGTCTTGCCACTTAGAGAGTCTAAAAAAATAAGACTCTTCCTCAATCCACTCAACAGGAGATCCAGAAACAGTGGCAACTTTAATGTTCTCTTTTTCTATGATTTCATCTTCATTATAAAATGCTTCATCAGAAATTGAATACCAGCCTGAATATTTAGAAAGATATATATTATCACTTTTTTCAAGTTCAGACCATAAATGTTGAACAGTTTTTTTATGCCTATGTTCTGTAGTTCTAATAAAATCTGTATTAGATAAATTTAATATACTTGATAAATTTCTAAAGGTTTGACTAATTTGGTTACAAAATTCAAGAGGTTCTATTTTATTTTTTTCTGCTGCGCGTTGAATTTTTAAACCATGCTCATCTGTTCCTGTTAAAAAGTGTACGTTATAACCATCCATTCTCTTAAAACGAGCAAAAAAATCAGCAATTATACTTGAATAAGCATGGCCCATGTGAGGTTTTGCCGAAGGATAATATATTGGTGTTGTAATGTAATAATTTTTATCCATTTAATAGTTTTGATTTAAATTCTAAAAATAAGCTTTCTTCATCAAGATTAAATTTTTCTGTGTTATTAACTTTATCAATAAAATAATGATAGAAATTAAATAAAGTGTCTTTTGTTTTGGATATTTGATATTCTTTTAAAAAAAACAATTCAATGAAATTTAATAAAAGTTTCTTTATAGATTTATCATTCTTATAATGACCATTATCAATAATTAAATTTAATAAATCATTTAATGTGTGATTATTTAAATCTATGTTTTTATCTTTTGAAAAATTAATTAGATTAATAATTTCTCCAGGCGTATTATAATGATTTATCAGATCATGATTAATTAAATCAAATATATTAATATTTAATATCTTATTAGAAATAATTACTGACTCATCGAATGTAAAATGAATCTTAAAATTTAAACATCTTGATTTTAAAGTTGGCAATATATTTTTTTCATTATTATTGATTAGGATAAAAAAGATATTTTCATTTGGCTCTTCTATAATTTTAAGAAGAGCATTGACAGAATTTAGATTAAGATTCTCAATATTATCAATTAATATAAATCTAGGCATATTATTAAAAGAGGACTTATTTGCGTAAGTAATCATATTTCTAATTTGAGTAACATCAATATTCTTCTTATCATTAAGTAAATCTATTAGGAAAAAATTAGGGTGTGTATCATTTTTAAGTAATTTAAATGATCTATTTTTCTCGTTAATAATAAACTTATCCAAATTATATTTGTAGTCCTCAGTTACTGATAAAACATAATTAATGATATGATATGCTAAAGTTGATTTACCCAATCCTTTTTTTCCAGATAACAAAATTTTAGAGGGCATTCGATTTTGACTATGAAGACATATGATTTCATTAAAAAAAACATCCATACCATATAAGTTTATATTTTCAGAAGGTTTTAAATTCATATTAGATTAATTGGCTGATTTTGTTTAAAATTATTTTTTCATTAATATTAATATCAAGATTAGAATTTATCTGCATGTATTTTTTTGGATTTTTCTTTAAAATTTTTATAAATCCTTTTTGTACATTATTGTAAAAAGTATAATTAAATCTATCATATCTATTTAACTTTTTTCTTTTCATTAATCTATTTTTCATGTTTTTTTTATTTACTGTATTTAAAAAAGTAAAATCAACAGATATATCTTTTAATAAAAAATTATTGATATTTTTGATAAAATTAAAATCTACACCCATTCCGTAGTGCTGATAAGCAATAGTAGAGTCTGAAAATCTATCAATTAATATAATTTTTTTACCTAAATTTTTTTTTATTAATTCAATATTTTCACTTCTTGCAGATAGATATAACAGTAAATCAGTATACCTATTAAATGTTGATTTATTATCTAATATAAGTTTTCTGATTTTTTCTGAATTTTTGTTTCCACCAGGTTCTCTAATTTGGATATATTTTTTCTTTTTATTTTTTAAATAATTAACTACTTTTTTTATGTGATGGGATTTACCAGTTCCTTCTATACCCTCAAAGACTATAATTAATTTTTTAGACATCACCCCAAATTAAAAAATTAATTGATTTCATTAATCTAGAAAATACATTTAATTTTTTAACATCTTCAAAAGCAAATAAATCGTATTCATTAACTAGTTCGTTTTTATAAGTTATTTTAAGTTTTCCAATTATATCGTCTTTTTTTATAGGTGCTTGAATTGGTCCATTGTAAAGTATTGACGCTTTAAGATATTTTTTACGAGCTTTAGGTACTGTTTTATAGATATTTTCGTTAACATACACTTTAACAGTATTTTCTTTACCCAACCAGACATCAAGTTCTTCAAATGGAATATTATCTTTAGCAATCTCAATTAAATCAAAATTTGTTAAACCCCAAGTTAATAGTTTGGCACTTTCTCTAGATCTATCGCTTTTAGTATTAAATCCACTACCGACAGAAATTAATCTTCTTCCCTTTCTATTGATTGATGCGGCTAATGAGTATTTTTCAACAGCTAAATAACCAGTTTTAATTCCATCTGCCCCAAGATTTTTGTATAATAAAGGATTTCTATTGCCTTGTGTAATTGGATCTCCACCTGTTCGATCCCATGTAAATTTTTTTTCTGAAAAATATTCATATTCTTTAGGAAATTCTTTAATAAGATAATTAGACATAATCATTATATCTCTAACCGTAGAAACGTTATTAGTATTATTTATTCCTGAGGAATTTGCAAAATTAGTATTTTCCATGCCTATTTCTTTAGCTTTGGCAGTCATCATGATTGCAAATTCATCTTCGGTACCTGCTATACCTTCAGCTAACGTGACACAAGCATCATTGCCTGAAGCAACAATTATTCCTTTAAGAAGATTTTCTACACTGACTTCATCTCCAACCATTATAAACATCGAAGAATAACCAGCTGATGAAAGACGCCAAGCGTTATCAGAAACTAAAAATTTTTCATCAAGATTTAAATCACCGTTTCTAATTAAATCAAAAGCAATGATAGCGGTCATAATCTTGGTCATTGAAGCAGGATATATAGATTTATCAGGTTCTTTTTCGTACAATATCTCTCCTGATAAAAAATCTTGCAATATAGCGGTTCTAGCATTTACATCAAATACAGCATTAGCATTTAGTGTTAATAAAAATGTTATTAAAATAGATATAAGATTTTTTTTAATCATTTTTTATAATTTCAATATTTTCAAACTCAAGTATGCTTATATCATTATATGATTTTTGTAGAGAAGAAATATTACTAAATGGACCTAAGTATACCCTATATTTATTATCAGAAATTTTTCTAACCTTTGGTTTCTTAATTTGACTCTCATTTTTGATTCTTTTTGACATTAACAATGCAGTATCTTTAAAATAAAAGTCTGCAATTTTTAATGTATAAGAAAATTTTTTATTAAGATCTGTATCTTTTTTTTTCCTAACAATGTTTAAATCACTAATATTAATATTTTTGACTGGTGCTTTAATAGCAACACTTTTCTCCTCCTCATAAGTTTTTGCTTTTTTTGCTACAAACATTGAATTTTCAAGTATTTCTAAAATTTCAACATAAGGTTGGTCAATATCTAATTCTAATTCCTCAGCTATTCTTAAGGAAACAACAGCATTATTAAAAGAAGGATATTTAGATCCCTTACCTACAGTTACTATTAACGATTTATTATTCAAAATATTAGTGATTTTTACAGGTGTTTTAACTTTTAAATTTTTTTGAAAAATAATAAGGCTGCGTTCATCAATTTTTTTATTTATTATTTTTTGAAGATATAAATCATCACTATAAACTAAAGCAAAACCTTTATTTGAGTAACTACTATCAATAGATTTAATTGGTTTATTCTTAATTAAAGTTGATGATGTACAATTTGATACTAATAAAAAAAAAGTTATAAATAAAAAATTTTTATAAGACATTTTCAAATTTACCTTTAAGTGTGCATACAGCTAATCCAAATCTAAGAGATCTGTTCCATTGAAGAATCTTTTCATAGTTTTCAAAAACTATGTATGCTGGTTCTAAATTTTCAGCTTCTGGAATGATATCTTTATCTGGAGTAATGATAGCGCCAATTAAATCATCATCTATTAAATGATTGCTTTTATTTTTTAAATATTTTTTTAGAACATTAAATTTATCTTTGTTATGTAGTTTTTTTGCAGAAGTGTTTAATAACTTTTTTGGTACATTTTTATTTAAATTTACTTTTATAAAACAGGGCTGATTTTTTTTCCAACCGATTTTGTTGATATAGTTAGCTGCGGATGCAAAAGAGTCTTTTGTTGTCTTAAGTTCAATAATGTTATTTTTATCATAATCAATAGCATATTGTTCTATTGTTGATGGCATAAATTGAAAATTACCAAAAGCACCAGCCCACGACCCATATAGAATTTCATGATCAATTTTTTTTTCTTCAACTAATTGAAGTATAGTAATGAGCTCATTTGTAAAAAATTCAGATCTTCTTTTATCAAAACTTAATGTGGCCAATGAAGATAAAATATCCATTTTTCCAACATATGTTCCAAAATTTGTTTCTATTCCCATTAAAGCTAGTAATAAACTTTTTTCAACAGAAAATTCGTTGTCGATTAAATCAATAAAACTTTCGTTTGTTTTATATAGATCGATACCTTTTTTAACTTTAATATTAGATGATCTTTTTGATATATAAGTTTTAGTATCTTCGTAAAACTCTGGTTGAAAACGATCGTATTTAATTACTTTTGGTAAAAATATAACATCAGACATTGCATCATCAAAAGTAGATTCTGAAATTTTATTTTTTAAAGCATGTATTTTAAATTTTTTTAACCAAACATCAAAAGAGGAAGTATCCGCAAATAATAAACTATTACTAAAAAACAAAAATATAATTATTAAATTTCTAATCATTTTCATATAAATCTTTTAAATAAATAAACACAGCAATCCAGATTAAAATGAAACTTACTAACTTTGTGATTGAAAAAGGCTCATTATAATAAAAAAATCCTAATATAAACTGAAATGTAGGTGTTATATAGAAAATCATACCAGTTGGACCTAGCCCACAGAGCTCAACGCCTCTTACATATAAAAAAAGTGGTATTACAGTCATTGGACCAGCCAATAATAACAAAAGCATCATTGATGGGTTTGAAAATGTGAAATCATTTAATCCCTTCTCAACAATTAAATAAAAAGCAATTAAAGCAAATGGTAAAATGAAAAAACTTTCAATTAAAAGACCAACATCAGTATCAACATTAATTTTTTTTCTTAATAAATTATAAAAGCCCCAACTAAGCGCAACCAAGAGTCCAACCCAAGGTATGGATTTTATACTTACAAAAAGTAAAAATGTTATGGATATTATAACTAAAATTATAGAAATATGTCTTTTGGTATTCAAATATTCTTTGAAAAAAATTTTTCCTAATAATACGCTTAAAATTGGCATTATGAAATATCCAAAACTTGCATCAATAATTTGATTATTTGTTACAGCATAAATCCAAACAGCCCAATTTATAAAAATCAAAAAACCTGAAAAAAATAGAGTAATTAAAATCTTATAATTTTTAATAATATGAAAAAAAATTTTCCATTTTGAAAAAAAAGATGTTGTAATTATTAAAAAAAAAGCAGTCCAAATGCACCTATGTAAAACTACCTCTATATGTCCAACAAAAGATATATATTCAAAATATATGACTCCTATTACACCCCACCAAAATGAACCAAGAGCCGTTAAAGTTATACCTTTATGAAAGTCATTTTTTTTCATTGAATCAATAGATTAAGCTATAATCCATTAATTGAGCTTATTGTCTATTTTATTGTTGAATTAATAAAATTTAATTATAAAACGTTGCTTACGGAGAGATGGCAGAGTGGTTGAATGCACCGGTCTTGAAAACCGGCAAAGGGGCAACTCTTTCCTGAGTTCGAATCTCAGTCTCTCCGCCACTACTTATTTTCGTATTTATAGTTTTTAAATAATTCAGTAATTTTGTTTTTTTTAATATTAGTTGTCAGTTGAAAACCTTGATTCAGTTTGTAGAGATTTTCATCATCATAATCTAATAAATCACATAAAAGTGATAGGTCTTCTTCATTTAATTGACCAATATATTTTTTAGTGAATGAACTTAATAATTTGTCCATTTCTTTAGTGCCTCTATAATTAGCACGATAGATAATTTTATTTTTTAAATCCTTTATATTCATAGTCATAAATTTTATTATATTATATCTAATATGAAAAATAAGAATAATTTAAATTATTTATTAGCAGATCTTACAAGATTAAATGGTGTAGGAAAAAAAACCATGGAAATTTTAAAGAAAAAAAAAATTAATAATATTTTTGATTTATTGTGGAGACTCCCTAAATCCTATACAGATAAAACTCTAGTAAGTAATATTTCTGATCTGCTAATAGGAAAGGTCCAAACAATAAGAGTAGTTCCATTAAAATATCAATTTCCAAGAGTTAGAAATTTACCTAATAGAGTAAATTGTATAGATCAAACAGGAAAAATAGATTGTATCTTTTTTAATAGCTATGAAGGTTATGTTAGAAAAATTTTACCTTTGAATGAAGAAGTCAGTATTAATGGAAAAATTAGCTCTTTTAAAGGTCGTTATCAGATAACAAATCCTACTTGTGTTTCACAAGATAGTTCTTTAGTAGAAACAATAGATAACAAATATTCATTGACAGAGGGAATCACAGAAAAAACTTACAACAAAATTATTAAACAAATTTTACAAAATTTACCAATATTAGAAGAATGGCATAGTTCAGATGTATTAGAAAAATTTAACAATGAAAGTTGGAATAATTCTATAATTAAGTTGCACGACCCAAATAATATAGAAAATTATAAGGCAAATTTTTATAAAAGATTAGCATATGATGAAATTTTAGCTTTTTTTTTGGTTAATTCTGAAATTAGAAAAAAAATAAAAAAGATTAAAAAAAATTCAAAAAAATTAACTAATAAAGCTCATAATGAAATTGTTAAGAAATTAGACTTTAAACTTACTGGTGATCAAAAAAAATCTTTAGAAGAAATTAATAATGATCTTAATTCAAAAAGTAAAATGTTTAGGCTTTTACAAGGTGATGTAGGCAGCGGAAAAACTATTGTTTCTTTAATTACTGCGCTAAGTGTAATTAACTCAGGTTTTCAAGTAGCTTTAATGGCTCCTACAGAAATATTAGCAAGACAACACTATACATTAGCAAAAAAACTATTCCCTAAAAATTTTAGTATAGAATTACTATCTAGTAAAAGTGAAAATATTGAAAAAAAAAACATCATTAAAGGACTTTCCTCCAATATGATCAATATGGTTTTTGGAACACATGCAATTTTTCAAAAAAAAATAAAATTTTCAAACCTAGGATATATAATAATCGATGAACAACATAAATTTGGAGTAAGGCAAAGAAAACTTCTTTCAGATAAAGGTGGTAATAATTGTGATGTACTTTTAATGTCCGCAACACCAATACCCAGAACCTTAACAATGTCTATATATGGTGATATGGATGTTTCAATTATTAAGGAAAAACCTAGCAATAGAAAAGAAGTTAAAACATATAGTAAATTACAAGACAAAGTAGATGATGTTATTAAATTTGTTAAAAAGGAAATAAGTCAGGGTAATCAAATTTTTTGGGTATGCCCACTAATTGAAGAGTCCAAAAAAATTGACCATGAGTCATCTGTTAACAAATATAAATTCCTAAATAAATTATTTCCTAATAAAGTTGCATTACTTCATGGAAAAATTGACAATGAAGAAAAAGAAAATATATTAAATAAATTTCTTAATAACGAATATTCAATTTTAGTTTCTACAACAATTATAGAGGTAGGTATTGATTTTCCTAATGCCAATGTAATCATAATTGAGAACGCTAACAAGTTTGGTTTATCACAGCTTCATCAATTAAGAGGTAGAGTTGGGCGTGGTGTTAAACAAGCTAGCTGTATACTTATGTTCAAATCAAATCTGAGCGTTAATGCTAAAAAAAGAATTAATATCCTAAAAAATTCAAACGATGGTTTTGAAATATCTGAAGAAGACATGAAGTTAAGAGGTTTTGGAGATCTCCTTGGGTTTAAACAAAGTGGTATAAAAAATTTTAAATTAGCAGATCCAATTCAAAATGAAGACCTTTTTTTAATGGCAGAAAAAGAAATTAAGAATATGGAAATCAAAAATATTAAAATTGATAAATATAAAGCACTACTCAAACTATATGATCAAGCTGATATAATTAATGATATAGTTTAACTTTTTGGATTAGAGGTGCCTGCTGAAACTATAAATTTAGATGCTTCCTCAAATGACATATCTAAATAAATTAAATCTTCTTTTGGTATCATTAATAAAAAACCACTAGTTGGATTGGGGGTTGTGGGAACAAAAACATTTACAAGATTTTGTTTTGTTTTAGATTTTATTTCACTAGTATTTTCTTTTGTAGCAAATCCCACAGCCCAAGAACCTTTTCTGGGATATTCAAGTAGAACTACGCTTTTCCTACTACCCTCTTGATTTCTAAATGAGTCGGTCATTTGTCCGATTGCTGAGTAAATAGTTCTTAAAATTGGTATTCTTTTAAATAAATCATCAATAATTTGTAGAAATTTTTTTCCTAAAAAAGATAAAGAAAGTCCACCTACAATAGTTATAAAAATAACAGTCAAGATTATCTCTATTCCAGGTATGTCATAATGAAGATAAGTATTTGGATTTAAGCCAGAAGGAACTAGTTTAGTAGAAAGATTGATTAAGAATCTACTTAAGTAAAGTGTAAATCCAATTGGAATAAGAACTATGACACCAGTTACAAAAAAATTTCTTAATCTTAAAGTTATTGATTTTTTCTTATTTCTTGCCATAAATAATTTAATGATAACTTGAATAAATAACAAATGAAATAGCGATAAAAAATAGTATTGCTAAAATTTTATTGTTTAAATTCATATATGTTTATACTGATATAATTATCAAAAATTTATTAAAATGAATAGAAGAAAATTTTTAAATTATTTTAGCTGTGGTTGTTGTGGTGTTGTAATAAATGGATGTTCTACAGCTCCTATTACAGACAGAAGACAACTTAAAATTATACCTGAGTCTAAATTAAACGCACAGGCAGCACAAATATATGAAAAAGTAAAAGATAAAGAAAAGATGAGTGATGATATAAAAACTCTTAAAGAGATTAAAGACATAGGAAAAAGAATGGAAATGTCAATTAGTAAATATTTTAACAAAGTTGGCATAAAAGACCCCACAACAAACTTTGACTGGGAGTATATTTTAATAGATAATAAGAAAATTAAAAATGCATGGTGCATGCCTGGTGGTAAAATAGCTATCTATACAGGAATTTTAGATGTAACAAAAAATACAGACGGTTTAGCTTCAGTAATGGGTCATGAAATTGCTCATGCAGTCGCAAAACATTCCGTCGAAAGAGCTAGTAGAGGTGTACTTTTACAAACGGGGACATCTTTAATTGACATTTTCAGTGGTGGTAAATTGGGTCAAATAAATCAAGCAACTGGCATGAACACTGTAGGGCTTTTGTCGCAAATTGGAATAATGAATCCTTTTTCAAGAACACAAGAAAGTGAAGCTGACTATTTAGGAATGATTTTTGCATCATTATCAGGTTTTGATATTCGTGAAACCAAAAAATTATGGGTCAGAATGAAAGAAGCAAATAAAGGTAAAGAGCCACCACAATTTATGAGTACACATCCATCATCTTCAAAAAGAATAAAAGATTTAAAAGAATGGGAAAATAGTATTATTATTGATTATCCACCTATAAAATTTAGTTGATTATTTAATATAATTAATGGTGAGCCCTGATGGACTCGAACCATCGACCCATTCCTTAAAAGGGAATTGCTCTACCAACTGAGCTAAGGGCCCACATAAAAAAAGAAAGTTAAGATCGTGGTTTTTTTTTATTTAATTTTAAAAAAAAACTTTTGGTGAAGTCTTCTTTAAAATTTTTAAATTTCTTTACACTTAAAAATCTAAACAATAAAAAAATAT
>Ga0209425_10003738_pt1 | contig 15923 bp, 16 predicted proteins | sample COG_05_FD_184749 | JGI IMG/M metagenome (GOLD analysis project Ga0209425, IMG submission 184749) | Pelagic Microbial community sample from North Sea - COGITO 998_met_05 (SPAdes) (version 2) | ecosystem: Environmental > Aquatic > Marine > Neritic zone/Coastal water | place: Helgoland, sampling...
TCATCGCACCGCCCAGGCAAACCCCCACCATGTCGTCACTTTGATAAGCGCGGAATTTTTCACCGCTAAAGCGACGCACAAGCTCTTCAACGTAGTCTTTTTGCGTTCCCGCAATCACAACCGCGGTGGGAAACCCTAAGGCCACTTCTTTTGCAAATGACGGACCTGACAAGACAGCCATCGGTCTGTCGCCTAATTCATTTTTAGCAACGTCTTGAAGAAAGTCGCCCTGGAGTGGATCCAATCCTTTTGAACCCCATAACAACCGATGATCATCACGCAAATAAGGCTTTAGTCTTTTCAACACATCACGAAATGCATGACTCGGCACCACAATAAAAATATCGCGATAAGCGGCTAAGCCGTTTTCTATTTGATTTGAGATTGAAAGCGTTTCTGGGAAAGAAACATCGGGTAAATAACGTTCGTTACAACGGGCTTCTTGCATGGCGACTAACGCATCGGGGTTATTCCCCCACAGTGAAACATTTTCACCAAGACGCGCTAAATGTATAGCCAGCGCCGTGCCAAAAGACCCGGCGCCAATTACAAAAAAACCCGATGTATTTGACATCAAAGGATCCTTACGACTTTTCAGTTGTATCCTTGTTCGCTTTTAAATGTTGTGCATATAACGCATCAAAGTTGATGGGTGCTAAGTATAACGGTGGGAAACCGCCGCGATTAACTAAGCCAGAGATCGCTTCACGCGCATAAGGGAATAAGATGTTAGGACAAAAGCTGCCAAGCATTTGGCCCATTTGCTCTTCTTCAAATCCAGACACACTGAATACACCCGCTTGATGGACTTCAGCAAGAAATACACTCTTCTTATCCATCGTGGTGGTTGCAGTCACTGTTAATACCACTTCAAACGTATTGTCTTCTAACTTGTTTGACTTCGTATTAATGTCTAGCTTCACTTCAGGCTTCCACTCACTGCGAAACACTTCAGGAGAATTAGGCGCTTCAAAAGAAATGTCTTTTGTATAAAGACGTTGAATATCAAACGCCTGCTTAGGTGCTTCTTTTGTTTCTGTTTTAGCTTCTGTTTTAGTCTTCGCCATGTTCAGTATCTCCTATTTATTGAGTAAGTTTATCGAGTTCGCCGCTATCATTTAATGCAGCTAGATCGTCAAAACCGCCAATCGGTTTGTCGTTAATGAAAATTTGAGGCACTGTGCGCCTACCGCTTAATGTCATCATTTTCGCAAGCTCATCTGGATTTTCATCAACACGCACTTCTTCAAATGGAATGTTTTTACGGTTTAATAGCTCTTTTGCCGATACGCAATAGGGACAATTTTTTGATGAGTATACAATTACAACAGCCATAATCTATCCTTTCTCTGATGGCATTCCGGCCAATTCCCAAGCATCCATGCCGCCGCTTAATACGCGCACATCACTAAAGTCTAGCTTACGCAACGCTGTTGCGCAATCGTGAAGTAATTTACCTTTATCTGGGCCGCACAAGACAACCGGATGGGTTCTGTGCTTACTCAGGCGCTTTGCCGCTTTATCCATATCGTTTGCGTCAATATGTTGAGCGCCCACAATATGCCCTGCTAAGAAATCTTCTTTCGGACGGATATCGACCACATGGCCATTTTTGTGATTTAAACAGGCGACTAATTCGGCAGGCGTGACTTGATTCGCACCAGCGACTTTACCTTGTGTTTCTAGGTTGATGAGATAAAGAAATAATAGGACAAATAACAAACTAAGCACCCAGTGCTCAGCAAAAAATGATAATAATTCGCTCATGCTCAATCCTAATAATTAACGTGAAGATGAGTTTAGCGTAATTGCTAATCGAATGCTATATCAGCACACATTTTCATCTTCTGGGAAATGATTTCTCTCCGTTGTAGCCTGCACAAGCAGCGCGAAAGCGGTGCGCCTGCAGGAAGTGCGCGAAGCGCCTCAACGTATGTGTTGATTTGAATCCCGCAGGCGCTCACTTCGTTCTCTTGTGCGGGCTACGACAAACCTGATTATTCACAGAGCCTTTCGTTACTTGCTCCATCAACAACCCTCTCAACTGTTGGCTCTTCTTCTTTCTTCGGCTTGAAAAACTGAAAATTATTGTTGCGGCCTCCTTTCGTCATCGTTCCAATCCAAGCGCCCAATACGCACACAGCAATACAAATAGCCACAGGCCATAATATCGCAGCAACTGACGCCAATGCTGCGCCGCCTAAAAACAATGGAAGAACACCATACATCAAACTTACCCCTGTCACGCCAATGGCGCCCACACTGCCAAGCATCGCTTTAGTTGAGTAATTTGGACCATCTGGGTGCATGCATTTTTCATAGAGCGCCTCGGATGTCAATAGCGTCACCATCACAAGACCGGCTGGGATTAACAACGGATTGCTGACACCTGCCAAAAGTAACGCCGTCACAAGCAGAAAAATAACAGCCGCTGCACGAAATGAATAATTGGTAACTCTTCTTGCTTTATCAAAGTTCTGATTTTCTACAGGCAAGCACAACATCATCAAAAATTCATCCTGAAGTTTTTTCCTTTGAAAGTGATCAGCGGTATCTATCTCTATTTCTTCGGATAACGGATGACTTTCAATTTGACCCTTGATCTGCTGCCTAGGCAGCTTCAGTGTCTCAGGCAATAACGAATTATCGTTTTTGCTCTGTACGCGCACCGCATGGGTGAACCTCTCTTGGAGCGTTTGATCCATAGTCACCCGAAATGCATTTCTTGCTTTGATGAGCGCTTTAATTTCATTCGTATCTTTAATAGAGATTGTTGCGAGATTCTGTGAGAATTTTGCAATCTGCTTTACGGCTGGCTCAAACAACACACTCTGAACCAAGGTCGCTTCTGGCGCGGGAGCCCACAAGCGCTTAATATTTTCAGGCAACAAATTAAAGACACCTACCCAATCGAGTGGTGAGTCATCTTTTTTTTCATTTTTTGATTCAATACTACTTTCGGGACTGCTGCCAGGTGTAATAGTTGGAGATACAGTAAACCCTGATGATACAGAGTCGTCTGAATCAGAAGAGTTAGAAAGCTCACGCTTAAGTTCAGGTTTTTGCGTCCGAGCACTCTCAAGGATCCTATCACGGAATATATTTGCATACCTATAAAGATCCTGCTTGGTAACATCAATACTTTCCAGCAGTGCCAAGTAACGCAAGCAAGATATCAAGAATTTTTTTTGCAGCGCTGAAAGCCCGTCCCACAGATCTGGGGTCAAGGCCTCCTGCGCGATCACATCATGCGTAGTTTTCTTCCCGCTCTCATCCTTGTAAGAGAAAGAAATCTTTTTCGCTTCAATCGATTTCGAATCGTTTAACATTAGCTCACCCCCAAAACAGTGTTAACCTATCCCTGAGAGTCCTTTCCTAATGCGTGATCCGTCTTATTCCATCGCTGTCTTAATAATACCCTAAAGGGGCGCTCAGTACCTTAAGGAAAACTTAAGAGCACCTTATATTTCCCGCGTTATTCAAGGGGTTAGCAAATATCTGCCCTTCGCGCCTCGGCAACAGGCGTTTCTGGAGGGTAGCTACCATCCAGGTAAGCAGGTCGCTCCTGAGGCGCGGACTTCATCCACCCCATTAAGCTAGAAGCCCACGAGGTCTTTGAATGTGTCGCGCCATTTGTAATGATGATGAATTCCCCATCAATATTCACCTGCTCATCTTCTAACGCCAGCGCTGGCGAATCAGCCATTGCTTCTCGCTTTTCTTCTATAACTCGCCTTTCATCAAGGCGCCTCAAAAAAAGCGTTGTACACATCATTAAGCCGTGTACCGCCAAGTAAGGAATACTCATCGCAGCACTCATACCCACACCCACCGTTAAGCCTATAGCCAGGGATTGATTCATCGAAGCATCTGCCTCTAGACCATAAAGAAAAGCCAAGACTAGCGTGAATTCAGTGAAAGCGAACCCACATAACAAAAGAGCTTCTACATCACCACAGGCACCATGGAATTCTTGATCATGCTCATCACTCGGGTCATTACGGTCAAACGTCGGTGATCCATACAAACGGCATGCAATCAGAAGACCAAGACATGCGCCGACAGAAGAGCTGAATAACAATCCAACCGGTCCATAAATAACCTCTAGATTTGCCGCGGCATCAGCACTCGCCGTGCTTAACGCACCCGCTGAAAATAAATAACATAACATGCTAACTAAAACGCCTGTACGAAATCGTGGGCGGTCTTCAGCGTAATTATAAAAATGAGGAAACCCCAAAACGCCGCCAAAAACACCTAAAAAACCAATCGCAGGTGCCGGCAACATTCGAGTCGACAACGACAAACCCACATAGTAGGACAACAAAGCAGAATAAGCACACAAGACATGTTGATGCTTGATTAATGCAGACATCATTCCGAGATTTTTCTCGGAAATTTCAGGCACCTGTTCTTGCTCTTGTTCTTGTTCTGGTTCTAGTTCTAGCTCAGATCTCGAGGACCCAACACGCAATAATACTTCACTTAGCATCTACCCCCCCTGTGTTTATTATTATTTTTATTACTTGCGGCGCTGACGCACCGTCTCAAACAAACAAATACCTGCAGCTACTGATACATTTAAACTTTCCATCTTTCCTGGCATAGGAATAGACACACCGAAATCGCACGCCTTACGGGTACCCAAACGCAAACCCGCGCCTTCTGCGCCCATCACCCAGGCAACTGATGTTGTCAAATCAACATCGAAAATGGTTTGATCTGGGTTGGCTTCTGCGCCGTATAGCCAAACACCCAATTCTTTAATTTGAGCCATGAATCGTGACAGGTTAGTCACCTGCACAAACGGACAAATTTCTGCGCCACCGCTTGCTACTTTGCGGACAACTGGCGTTAAGCCCACCGATTTATCTTTAGGCGCAATCACAGCATCAACGCCTGCAGCAGCCGCAGAGCGCAAACACGCACCTAAATTATGGGGATCTTGCACGCCATCTAGAATAAGCAAACAAACCGGATGCTCTGCGGATTCAATCAACGCTAACACATCACTCTCATCCATCATCACGCTCACCTTGCGAGACACGGCTAACGCGCCTTGGTGCTTTGATGTTTTCGCCAATTGATCAATCGCAGGCTTTGGATGATAAACCACTTTAACGCCGCGCTTATTCGCAAGCGCTGCGAGTTTTTTCAATTTACCGCCCGGCGCACCCTTTAACAATACAATGTAATCTATGTGCTCTGGTGCTTTTTCCAATAATGACTCAACCGAATGAATGCCGTACGAAATCTCATTTGCCACTTGCACTTTTCCTCTTAGCTGCTTTTTTCTTCACTTTCTTTTTTGCTTTTGCTTTTTCTTTTGCGCCCGCTTTCTTATTAGGAGCCGCTTTCTTCTTTGTTGCTGACTTTTTCTTTGTCGCTGCTTTTTTCCGACCCTTGGGCTTCGTGCCTGTCTTAGGCTTTTTGCCCTTCATGTCAGGCGCATCTTGAACATCTAACAAAGCAAAATCGATATGCCGCTCATCCAAATCAACACGCGCAACTTGAATCTTCACTTGATCGCCTAACGCATATTTAAGGCCTGAGTGACGGCCGATTAACGTTAAGGTGTCAGCATCAAAATGATAATAATCATTTCCAAGACTGGAGATATGCACCAAGCCTTCAACATAGACATCATCTAACTGCACAAACAAACCAAATCCTGCAACACCTGAAATGGTGCCAGAAAACTCTTGCCCGACTTTGTCTAACATGAATTCACACTTCAACCACTCTACTGCATCGCGTGTTGCTTGATCTGCGCGACGCTCCGTCATAGAACAATTCGATGCCGCTTCTTGCAATGCAGGCTTTGGTGGCAAAGCATCTTTGTTTTTATTGGCTAACGCACGAATAATTCTATGCACTAACAAATCAGGATAACGACGTATTGGGGATGTGAAATGCGTATATGCATCAAAGGCCAAACCAAAATGCCCATCGCCAAGCTCTACATCATAAACCGCTTGATTCAATGAGCGTAACACTAACATATTAATTAAACGACGATCTGGGCGCTTCTTCGCGGCGGTTAACACCCGCGAAAAATATTTAGGCTCAGGCTTTTTGCCGCCCCCTAATTCTAACCCTAACTTCGCCAGAGTCTCACGCAATACTTTGACGCTATCTTCATTCGGCGCATTGTGCACGCGGTAAATGCCCGGCACTTTGCTTTTATTGATGAAATCAGCCGCGCTGATATTCGCCGCCAACATGCATTCTTCAATGATGCGATTTGAAAGTGTATATTCGACTGGTACGATTTCTTTAATCTTACGCCCTTCGCCAAACACAATTTTAGTATCACTGGAATCAAAGTCCATCGCGCCATTAATTTTTCGGCGCTTTGATAAGGTTTTTTGTACATCATGTAATATTTGCAACATCGGCAAAATAGCATGGTATTCTTTTTCGGCCTTGTCTGGCGTTGTTAATAACTCTGTGACCTTGGAGTAAGTGAATCGATGATGTGAGTGAATGACCGCTTCAAAGAATTCGTATTTTCCCACACCTGACTTATTGTCGATCGACATCTTGCACACTAAAACGAGGCGGTCAACATGTGGATTCAAGGAACAAAGGCCATTAGATAAATTTTCTGGCAACATTGGAATAACGTTACTTGGGAAATAAACAGAGTTGCCGCGCAACTGCGCCTCAACATCTAATGGTGAACCCGGTTTCACATAATGACTCACATCGGCAATCGCGACGTAAAGACACCAACCTGCTTCGCCTTGTTGCTTAGCATAAACAGCATCATCAAAATCGCGCGCATCTTCACCGTCAATTGTGACAAACGGCAAATCACGTAAATCTCTTCGTGAACCAAACTCGTCTTCTTTCACCACATCAGAAAATGCGCTGGCTTGCGCTAAGGCATCATCTGGAAAAACGTGCGGCAATGCATGCGAACGAATCGCTAAATCAATTTCCATCCCCGGCGCCATATGCTCACCCAGTATTTCTGTAATTTTACCGACACCTTGTGATTTAATTGTTGGGTACTGGACAATCTCAGCAACAACAATTTGCCCGTCAGTTGCGCCTGACAACGCATCTTTTGGAATAATTAAATCAGAAGATAAACGTTTGTCATCTGGCACCACATGCGCCAAACCTGCTGTGATAGACAAACGACCCGCCACGGTTTTAGTATGACGTTCAGTAATCTCGACAACTTTCGCTTCTTTTCTGCCGCGCTGATCACCGCTATCGACCAAGCAGACTAAAACCTTGTCTCCATGAAACAAAGCTCGCATTTGATACGCGCTGATAAATAAACTCGACGAATGATCGTCTGGCTGCAGAAAACCAAAACCATCTCTGTGCGCATCGACTGTACCGCAAATCAGGTCCATTTTATCGATAATGCCATACCGTCCACGCCTTCCTCGCATGATCTGCCCATCGCGCTGCATTGCCTTCAAACGACGCCTAAGTGCCTCAACAGAATCTTCATCCTCTAATTCAAGCGCTTCGGCTAATTCTTGATGCGTTAAGAGCTGATCGGATGCGGATAAATAGTCTAAAATAAATTCGCGACTTGGGATGGGATTATCATAATTTTGGGCCTCTCGCCCAGCAAAAGGATCGCTTTTGCGTTTTGTCATAAGACGCTTCTCTTCATTACCTATTAATATAGATCGATTATGTCAAAGTTCACTGCACATCTAAAGCTAATTATTGTAACCATTTGTATTAAGGCATTATGCCTGGGTCATTTTAGAGCAATGGCCAGCTTGCCAAGGTAAACCAAAGGCAGTACGATAGCCTTCAATGATATGCAACTAACAATGAGGACAAAGAACAAATGAAATCGACCACATTAATCGCAGCCACGCTCACTATCGCCTTCTCTTTAGTCGCTTGTAAAAGCAACGTTGAAACAAACCCACCACCACCAGGCTCAGTCGGCGCCTTAAGCCAAAGCAAGGAATGTCGCGAACTAAAGCGTCGCATCTTAATGGGTCAATCAAACCTGAACGGCAGCCATACTTGGGAGAAAAACACCCAACTTCAAGAACTGCAAAATGACTACCATGCAGCTGATTGCGAATAAGGACGAACACCATGGCCAAAACTCCCTCGAACATGCTAGAGTTGGGCACAAAATGCCCCGATTTCTCACTGCCAGATACCGTGTCCGGTCAAACGGTTGTATTATGTGATGGCAACACATACAAGGGAACGGTTGTTTTGTTTATCTGCAATCATTGCCCGTTTGTTATTCATATTGCAAAGCCACTTGCAGAGCTTGCTAAAAAATATGCGGCGCTTGGCGTACGATTCATCGCAATTAGCGCAAACGACGTGGATAACTATCCGGATGATGGCCCTGAAAAAATGAAGGAAAATGCAGCGCAAAACGATTATACATTTCCTTATTTGTATGACGAAACACAAGCCGTCGCCAAAGCCTATGACGCTGCCTGCACACCGGATATTTTTGCTTTTGATGGTGCGTTAAAATGCGTTTACCGAGGACAGTTTGATGCTTCAACGCCTGGCAATAACCTGCCTGCCACGGGTGATAAATTAGCCGGTGCTTTAGATGCTCTACTTGCTGGCCAACCTATTGATCCGGACCAACATCCGAGCGTGGGTTGCAATATTAAGTGGAAGGGTTAAAGCTTAGCTCCCAACCGATGTAAAAGAGAAGGCCTGGGTTTTTTAAATTTTACCCTCACCCTCTCCCGCAAGCGGTAGAGGGAATTTTAATTGAGGTATGCCGCATCGCCCCTACAAAAACGACGGCGCCTTTTGCTTCGGCTTCTCTGCAATATCACTCAATATGATAGACACATTTTGCATCATTGCAGCAACTGGGCAACTAGCGCCACGGGCTCTTGCATAAAACATCATGCTCAACGTAGAAAAGCTCTTAGTCATATTGCTTAACAAAGCGATCGATACCTCATTCAACTCTCCGGCATCAAGCGCTCCTTCTGGAAACATCTCATCAATCTCATCAAATAATTTGGCTTTAGCACTTTTCGAAAAAAACCTGTAACTAGAGTGACCTTTTTGTTCACTCTGAAACTCTTTCTTAGCATTGACCAATAACGTGTTTAAGCTTTGAAGACTCGCATCTGTAATCCGGTGCGCACTAGGCTCCCCTTTTAATTCAACATAGCCTGTACGCTCAACGCCCTCAACCTCAAGCATTGTCGAAGGAGAAAAGTGCTCCTCATTCACTTCAATGTTTGTAGCGGGTGCATGCTTACCCCAATCCTCATCAGATTCAAGCAAAGGCTGTAATTTAGAAGATGAATAGTCAGTTAGATCAACATCATGGAATTTATTTTGGCGCAGCATAATCAGGACCTCTTTTTTTTATTGAAATAAAAACAAGATAGTCCATCATCTATTTAGTGCATTATACACACTTTAGATTCGCTGCGCCAAATATGGCTACAAAAAACTCAACCTAGACCGCAACCGGCGCCTTGATCGTTTCATGACACTCATAATTTTCAAAAGCAAAATCATCGAATGTATAATCAAAAATTGAATCACGCTTTTTTAATTTCAACGTCGGTAACGCCATCGGTTCACGTGACAACTGCGTTTTAACCTGCTCAACATGATTAGAATAAATATGACAATCGCCACCGGTCCAAACAAATTCACCCACAGCCAAATCACATTGCGCTGCAATCATATGCGTCAACAACGCATATTCTGCAATATTAAACGGCACACCTAAAAACGCATCGGCAGAGCGCTGATACAACTGGCATGATAACTTACCGTCCGCCACATAAAACTGAAATAACAAATGACACGGTGGCAACGCCATCTTGTCAATCTCACCGACATTCCAGGCATTCACAATCAAACGCCTTGAGTTCGGATTTGTTTTAATCTGCTCGATCACCTCTGAAATTTGATCAATCACCCCGCCCTCAGGTGTTTCCCAACGGCGCCATTGTTTACCATACACAGGGCCTAAATCGCCGCTTTCATCTGCCCATTCATTCCAAATGCGCACGCCATTTTCTTTTAAATATTTAACATTAGTATCGCCTTTCAGAAACCAAATAAGCTCATGCACTATGCTTTTTAAATGGATTTTCTTTGTCGTCACGAGCGGAAATCCTGCGTTTAAATCAAAACGCATTTGTGCGCCAAACACGCTGGTTGTGCCCGTACCTGTGCGATCACCTTTGATTGCGCCATTGTCTAAAATTGACTGTAAAAAATTAAGATATGTTTTCAAGACTCACCCTCTCTTGCGATACGCTAAAATCAATAAAATTGCACCTAACACTATCATAGGCACACTCAACAACTGGCCCATCGTCAACCAGTCTCCTGCGATAAAACCTAGCTGCATATCAGGCTCTCGGAAACATTCAGCCAAAACGCGGAACACACCATAAAACACTAAAAAACAACCTGAAACAGCCATGCGCGGCTTCGGCTTTCGTGAGAAAAACCACACGATTAAAAACAAACAAATGCCTTCTAATAAAAATTCGTAGACCTCTGATGGATGTCTTGGCAATCGATCGACATTGGGATAAACCATACCCCAAGGCACATCGGTTACACGCCCCCATAATTCTGAATTGATGAAATTGCCTAACCTGCCTGCCGCTAATCCTAAGGGAACAGCCGGCGCTATAAAATCTGTCACATCAAAATAGTTTTTCTTAAAACGTAAACTAAAAACCCATAACGCAAACAAGACACCCAACAATCCGCCATGAAACGACATACCGCCATCCCACAACTTAAAGATGCTGAGCGGATCGGCTAAATAACCACTGAGACCATAAAATAAAACATAGCCCAGTCGCCCACCTGCAATCACGCCCACGGCACTGTAAAACAATACGTCGGCGACGTTATCGGAACTCCAACTCTGTGAAACATATTGCTCTCGAAAACGCAGAATACCCCAGGCACAAAGAAAACCAATCAGATACATTAACCCATACCAATGGACACTCAGCGGCCCTAGCTGGAACGCAACGGGATCAATATCGGGATGAATCAACATAAAGCAACCTTACACTAGCATTTTTATTACGACAAAGAACAAAAACAGGGAAAAGATACGTTTTAGGATCGCACCAGGCATACGCTTTGATAACACAGCACCTAAAGGAGCAAATACCATACTGGCAATAGACACCATGATAAAGGCCGGCCAATAAACATAGCCAGTTGAATAAGCAAGTCCACTTGCATTACCCCACCCTGTTAGAATAAAACTCGCTGAACCAACCAACGCGACAAAGAACGTGCAGCTTGCAGACACACTAGCACTTTGATTCATTGGAACACCAAAGCGTGACAAAAAAGGAATGGTGAGGGAACCTGACCCTATGCCCAGCATACCGGAGAACAAACCGATCACCCAGGAAACACTATTCATCAAGATATTGCTCGGCATATTTCGCGCAACGACCTTGCCGTTAAAACTATTTTTAAACATGACAATAGAGACAATCAATAAGAAAATAGCTAAGAGCAGCATTAAAGCGCTGGAATCCATAAAATAGGCAACAACAGCGCCTGCCACTACACCGAGCAAGATGCCCGGCAACATGCCCCGCACAATGTCGAGACGAACTGTGCCTAATCGATAATGTGAAAACGCGGCCATGGATGAAGTCATCACCATAATAGACAACGACGTGCCTGCTGCCATATGCATGATAAACTCAGGTGCAATATGCAAGTGAGCAAACAATATCACCAAGCCAGGCACGATGAGTATGCCACCCCCTAAGCCCAACATACCTGCGAATAAACCTGCGAAGCCACCCATAACAAAATATAAGAAATAATCGATTAACATTAACGCCCCGCTCGAATTAAACCACCCAAACCTGCTTTATCAATCGCAAGTTCGACACGACTTCGTATCATAGAGACACTTTCCATTGTCATAACTTCAGCTAACAATGCTTTAGCATCCTCTAATGAAAACTGTCTAATCACCCATTTCATGCGAGGTAAGCTTGTCGCATTCATGCTTAAACAATCAAACCCCATCGCTAACAATAAGACAACAGCAACAGGATCACTCGCCATCTCGCCACATAAACTCACCACTTTGCCTTCAGCATGCCCCGCATCAACGACGGCCTGCAATGCTGATAATACTGCGGGGTGTAAAGAATCAAACATGCTGGCGACGTGCGAGTTATTTCGGTCAACCGCCAAAATGTATTGTGTTAAATCGTTGCTACCCACAGACAAGAAATCAACTCGCTTAGCGAGCGCTCTTGCTTGGAACACCGCTGATGGCACTTCAATCATCACACCCACTTTTGGGAATGGTACATCACAGCCATCCTCAACGACCTCATTGTGCGCTTTGCGCAATAAACGCATAGCCTCATCTACTTCAGCAACATCGGTTACCATTGGCAACATAATTTCCATATTGCCAAAACCTTCATTCGCTCGCATCATCGAACGCACTTGCACGAGAAAGATATCAGGGTGATCAAGCGAAATACGAATACCACGCCAACCTAAAAAGGGATTTTCTTCAACCACAGGGAAATAAGGCAATGGTTTGTCACCGCCCACATCTAAAGTACGCATCGTCACAGGCCGCGGTGCAAATGCACCTAGCAGTTGACGATAAAGCGCGCGCTGTTCTTCACCTGAAGGGAAACGATCACGGACTAAGAACGGCACCTCAGTGCGGTAAAGCCCCACACCTTCAGCACCCGCACTTAAAGACAAACCCACATCAGATGCCAAGCCAGTATTCACATACATTGTGATACGGTGGCCATCTTGTGTTTCAGCAGGCAAATCATGCAGACTTTCTAAATCTTTATCTAACGCTTTTTCTTCATCTGAGAGGCGCTGGAATTCTTTACGCAAGGTCATGGAGGGCTCGACATAGACCTGGCCATAATACCCATCAACAATTAACTCTTTCGCTTCTAGCTCACCAACGGAAAGCTCTTCCACTCCCATGACCGCAGGCACGCCTAAAGCGCGCGCCAGAATGACGACATGCGAACTGCGAGACCCTTTAACAGCAACAATGCCTGCCAACTTGCCTTCAGGCACCTCGGCTAAATTTGCCGCAGAGATTTCCTCACCGACTAAAATAACTTTTTCAGGATAATCGGTCACGCTAGGACGCGAACTTTGCAAGTGGGATAGAATACGTCGCCCCACGTCTTGCACGTCATCGGCACGTTCTCGCATGTATTCATTATCCATTGATTCGAATTCACGCATATAACGTTTGATCGTGCGACGCAACGCGCCTTGCGCCCAGTTACCTGATTCAATTTCAGCAATGACATCTTGACCTAGACTTTCAGGATCGAGCATTCGCAGATAAGCGTCGAACAACTCTAACTCTTTTGCCGGTAAACTAGGCGCCAAGCGCTTACTCAACAAGTTGAATTCTTCACGTACCGAAGCAAGCGCAACATTAAACGCCGCAATCTCACCATCGGTGTCGTCAACCAATCGGTTTGGCACCGCATCTAAATCAGCTAATGGATAAACAATCACAGCCTGGCCAATGCCCACACCACGCGCGCAAGGCAGCCCGGCCAATATACTGCCATCAAAGCGCTTATCAGGCTCGTACAAGCGAGAAAGCTCACCGGTTGCTTCAGCATGCGCAATAACTGTCGCAAGCTGAGCTGATAGAGTGACTAAAAAAGCTTCTTCGGATTCATCATAACGACGCGACTCTACTTGCTGCACAAACAGCACACCTAAAACTTGGCGTTGATGAATAATGGGAACACCTAAAAATGCTTTATAAAAATCTTCATTGATATTTTCCATGCGCACAAAACGCTCATGTTCTGAAGCATCTGCCAAGTTAACTGGCTCTTCTCGCTCACCCACCAAGCCGACAACACCGCGACCAAATTCGAGTCGGGCTTTGCCGACAGCAGAGGCGTTCAAACCTTCTGTCGCCATCAACACATAATTGCCCGAACGACGATCAGTTAAAAAAATTGAGCACGCTTGAGTATCTAACGCTACGCGCACACTTTGCACCATGATATTCAAGGCATCTTGAAAATCATGCGCAGAGTTCACGGCTTGTACAATTCTTTGTAGCGTTTTTAACATTTTTTAACCAGACCCAGGAGACAAAGCTATCTATTATAGTATAAAGGATATCACCTTTTTATCCTAACATATTCACTGTAGTCTCAATTATTTAGCGTAGATTGATCAGTAAGGTTGGCGTTTTGAACGCCTAGCAAGATAACCACGCGCACGGCCGTGTGATTTTTTTGCGTTGGGTAATTTCGACTCAAACTCTTTCAAGACCAAACGATACACACGTTTTTTGAAATGTATGACTTCTTTCATGGGGTGCCAAAAATCAACCCAACACCAATCATCGAACTCAGGCGTTTGCGTTGCATTGAAATTGATATTTTTCTCATCACCGATAAATTCGAGCAAAAACCATTTTTGTTTTTGGCCTATGCACAACGGCAAAGAGCCGTGACGTATAAAATGCTTAGGAAGTTGATAACGAAGCCACCGTCTCGAAGAGGAAATGAGTCTAACGTCGCCCTTTTTAAGGCCGACCTCTTCATAGAGCTCACGGTAAAGCGTATCTTCAGGCGTCTCTCCAACATCCATCCCACCCTGGGGAAACTGATAGCTTTTTTGCTGAACACGTTTAGCCCAAAATAGCTGACCCTTAGCGTTAACTAAAATAATACCAACGCCTGCACGATAACCTTTCTCATCAATCATGCTTATATTTTAACCCGCTTTATTCTGTTCACCATTTTGCTATACTACGCTTTTACATTAGCCATTCTTGTATCTATGTTAACAAATCGCCGCCCACCCTACCAACTGATTCTGCTGATTATGAGCGCTTTTATTCTTTTCGGGCTATCGCTCGGCATTGGCAGCACCCGCATCCCATTAAGCGACATGCTCAGCAACACCCACAACTTACCACACGAAATCTTTATGACGCTAAGACTACCCCGCACCTTAGGCGCCTTCACATGCGGCGGCTTACTGGCCTTAGCGGGCGCACTCTTACAAGCTCTTTTGCGCAACCCACTGGCTGACCCTTACATCTTAGGTGTCTCAAGCGGCGCGGCTTTACTTAACTTGATAGCCCTGATGCTTGGAGTGTCATTGAGCCACTTAAGCATCAGCGCCTTTCTAGGCAGCATGCTCGCCATCGGCATCGTGTTTGGACTTAACGTAAAAAAACAACATTCGTCATACCACCTCCTATTAACCGGCGTAATGTTTGCAAGTCTATGCAGCGCACTGATGAGTTTTTTATTAAACTTCGGTAATAACCTTCAATTACGACAAACCTTTTTTTGGTTAATGGGAGACTTAAGTCAAAACGCACACCCCTACCTTTCCTTTGGTTTATTAGTTGGAGGACTGATCATCAGCTTAATGATTGCAAGCGCGCTCAATGTGATGGTATTAGGCCAAGTGAAAGCTCAAACACTTGGCATCAACACGAAAGCCATGCGCATTATACTTTATTTTTTAAGCGCTGGATTAACCGCAATAGCCGTGACACTTGCCGGCCCTATTGGCTTTGTGGGACTCATTATTCCACACGCGTTACGCCTCATCGGCCTCAACAATTATCACTTTCTTTTGCCGGGTTGCGTTTTTGCAGGCGGCGGTTTTCTAATGCTTGCCGACACGTTGAGTCGCTCATTGCTAGCGCCAGCACAAATTCCCGTTGGCATCATCACCGCGCTCGTTGGCGCACCTGTCTTTCTTATTTTGCTATCCCAAAGTGGGAATGAAAAATGTTAAAGACCCACGCATTACAGCTATCCATTGGGAACTCTCTCGTTTGCAATGATTTGAACATTGGCATAAAGCCTGGGGAAATCTGGGCGGTCATCGGTCGAAACGGCACGGGGAAAACAACGTTACTTCACACGCTCGCAGGCCTT
>Ga0209425_10003739_pt1 | contig 15923 bp, 10 predicted proteins | sample COG_05_FD_184749 | JGI IMG/M metagenome (GOLD analysis project Ga0209425, IMG submission 184749) | Pelagic Microbial community sample from North Sea - COGITO 998_met_05 (SPAdes) (version 2) | ecosystem: Environmental > Aquatic > Marine > Neritic zone/Coastal water | place: Helgoland, sampling...
CAACAACAAGGAGAATTTTGATGGGAAGAGTTTCAAAGAAGAAGAGACCAATACAACGAAGAATACTACGAACGACGAGAAAGATAAAGGTTTATCCGACTACGTTCCAAAAGTAATCGGTGGTGGTTCTTCTACTACTGCGACCATCTCTTTGAACAACGCTCAAGGACAGCGGGAAAACATGACGCAAACCATCACGACCAACGTGCGCTCCTCGCGCGACCGAGGCTCGTGGGAAGGCGTTTTAGGCGAGTATTTGAAACATAAAGGCGATACGCCGTGGAGAGAGAAATCGAGTCGCGTGGAAAGAGCGACGGCGGTGAGAGCGAACCCGACGTCACCGCAAGCGTGGTTGGAGTTTTTAGAGGGGGAGGAAGGCATGTTTGCGGAGAAAATGACTGGGAAAGTAAACGTGGTGACCGGATCGAGAAACGGCGTATCGCTGTATCGGTTGTACGAGTTGGCGACGAAAACGCTGCCGAGAAGTGGGAACGCGAAGAACGAAGATTATTTGAGAGTGTATTTAGGTTACGCGAGACAACAAATGGTTCACAACACGGACGACGCGAGAGATACGTTTAAGTTTTTGAAGTCGCAAGGCATCGGGCAGACGCACGCGATTTTTTGGTGCGAGTGGGCGGCGTTTGGCGGGCAATTGAAAGGCGACGAGAAAGCGATTAAAATCTTGAAGAAAGGGTTAGAAGCGAATTGTGAACCGAAAGAGGCGTTGGAGATTATGCTGGAAGACGTGCAAGGGAAGAATATTGATTTTACGACGGCGATTCCGTCGCCCTACGTGAGAGACGTGACGGAAGGCGGAAGAACGGCGACGTTGCACGGCGGGGCGAGAATGATGAGCAACAATACCACGAGCGCGATGAAGAAACCACCGTCGGCGATGAAACCGTTGACGTTTGACTCGAAACCGATGGTGTCGCACACCGCGGCGAGACGGCGACAGAGTGGGTACGTGCACGATCCGACGCTGATGAACACCACCACGGGGTGTTTGACTTCTCAGCAACCGACGATGACGCAACCGACGCATCATCACACATCCACCACGAGTTCGAGTTTGAGCGGCGACCGCACCAATGCTGGCAATACGGTCACAACGGCAGCAACAGTGGGGAATAATCACGCGCATGCGACGCCTACCACCACCACCACCAACAACAATAATAATAATAATCCGCTCACGGCTCAGAAAACAGAAAGTTTGCGCGCGCGACTAGCGGCGGCATTAGAATCGAGCAAAAAATCAGCCACGACGACAACTACGGTCACGCGACCGGTCATGGCAACAACACTAACAGCAGCAGCAGAAGGTAATAGTAGTAAGAATAAGAATGAATCGAGCTCCTCGGCGGCGCATCCAACATCGAACGCGCAAGCGCCGGTGAGCAAGAAGCAACCAACATCATCATCTTCCAAACAGCCGTTAAAGCGGGAAGACGATCAACATATAGTCGTGAATGGCGCGAGATACGCCAAGTTAGAGTGTATCGGCCAAGGCGGCACGTGTAAGGTATATAAAGTCGTCTCGCAAAAGAGGAAGATCATGGCGTTGAAGAGGATTCGTTTACAAGGCAAGCAGAAGGAAACCGTGGATGGCTTCATCGATGAAATCAAACTCTTGAAACGTCTTCGAGGGAAAGATAACATCGTTCAAATCGTCGACGCGGAAGTCTGTCCAAACGAAGGGTTAATCTTAGTGGTTTTGGAGTTTGGGGAGATTGATTTAGCGAAAATGTTGAACAAGCGCGAGCGCCAACGCGCGGAGAGCGGCCACGCGCAACTCGTAGACGACAATTTCATGCGTCTCTATTTCGAGCAAATGGTCGAAGCGGTGAAAACTATACACGAAGCTCGAATCGTGCACTCGGATTTGAAACCTGCTAACTTTCTCTTCGTCGAAGGAACTCTGAAACTTATCGATTTCGGTATCGCGAAGGCTATCAATCACAACCAAGCGCCGAATCACACGAACATCGTTCGCGACCATCAAGTTGGTACCATCAATTACATGTCCCCGGAAGCTATTCTCAACGGACAAAAATCCGCCTACGGCGATATGATTCCAGTCGGAAGAGCCAGCGATATTTGGTCGTTAGGGTGCATCTTATACCAAATGGCATACGGACACACGCCGTTTAGCAAAATAAACGGCTTGGTACAAAAGCTCCACGCAATCACCGACCCGAACCATACCATCGAATTCCCTCCGTTACCGGTTAAAAACGATCACTTGATTGATTTAATGAAGCGATGTTTAGAGCGGCGAGTGGAGAATAGAATAGAGGTTCCAGATATTCTCAGACACCCGTATTTACGCCCGGAAGAAGCGGCGGCGAGTTTGAACACGAGCACCTCCTCCGACGACGCCGAAAAAGCGAACAACGGCGCCGGCGGTTTGAGCATGCAACAACTCCAACAACTTCTCACTCAACTCTCCACGAACAACACCGATAACGCCATCGACGTCAACGCGTTATCCTCGCACGTGTTCGCGCAAATCGCCGCCGGTCAAAACGTTTCCGTCTCGCCTCTTTTGCGTAAGAGAACGAGCGGGAGCGGTTTGTCGCCGCTCAGCGAAGAGGACGAAAATCTCAGAGCATCATCATCACCATCATCCGGGTCCTCGCCGATGGAAACGACTGAATAATAATAATAACGAACGCTGTTGGAGAGAAAGTTTTTAGTAGGAATATGCCGTGTGATAAATACAAAACATCTTGCGCGATACGTACAATTTTTCTCCCATTTTTCACAAGACTTGAAAGGAGTTTTGGATAACGAGACGACGTCACTTAATATCTCTCCCTCAAATGCCACTTCCCTCCGCCCCAGACTTGACGAACAGAGTGGCCATAATCACCGGCGCCTCCCGAGGTATCGGTCGCGAAGTCGCTTTGGCGTTAGCTAGTCGTGGATGTCACGTCGTCATCGCGGCGAAAACCGTCCAAGCGCACCCGACTTTACCGGGAACCATTTACACCGTCTGCTCGGAAATCGAATCGAAATATCCAAACGTTCGAGCGTTACCCGTGGTGGTGGATTTACGATCCGCGGACGCGTGCGTCAAAGCGGTGGAAGAGACGGTGAAACATTTCGGCAGAGTAGATGTATTAGTGAACAACGCGAGCGCGTTGTGGTGGCAAAACATGATCGACACGCCGACGAGCAAATATGATTTGATCAACGGCATCAACGCCAGAGGCGCGTTTATCATGACGAGAGAGTGCATGAAACACATGCTGAAGAATAAGTGGGGGAGAGTCGTGAGCATGGGACCACCGTTACCGAAGAGTTACACGGAATATGCAGGGAAGACGGCGTATTACATGTCAAAATGTGGGATGTCCATGGTCGCGCTCGGCGCGGCGGCGGAAGGCGAGGGATCGAATATTACCGGGAACGCGTTGTGGCCGGCGACGATTATCGAAAGTTTAGCGGCGACGAATTTTAAGTTAGGGGAAAGAGATACGTGGAGAAAAGCGAGCATATTGGCGGATTGCGTGGTGCAGTTGTGCGGAGACGCGAGGACGACTGGGGAGACGTTGATTGACGATTTGTATTTGGCGAAATTGGGGATGTCGCAGAGAGAGATTCGGGAGACGTATAACTTGGATCCGTCGAAAGAAGTGCCGAGGTTTTTAGCGCCAAGTGCGGATGGGAAAACCAGTGGTGGGGATTGGAAGATTAAGAGAGGGGACGTGAAGAAGTTGAAGAAGGATTTAGAGGTGAGCGCGAGGCTTTAAAATAGCAGAGACAAAAATTAGAAATGACTAGTAACGTGTATCATATATCGTATCGTTGCAAAATGAAAGTGAAGTATTGCTACTACATCCAAATATTTAGTATTGCTACCGCATGCCATTGTTTTTAATCTATTTTCGAACGTCGTTTTCGTCGACCTATATTCGGGTTGCAACAGATTGTTTTTACGACGAGTACGTACCACGCCCAAAGGCCGAAACCCAAAACTACGATCCACGGGAACACGATGAAAAACGCCGCTTTGTGAAAGGTCCATTGTTTTTGAAAATCGGACATCGAACGCTCGCGGAAACATTCCTCGTATGTGGGTTGCTCTGCCGTCGTTCCTCCTTTTGGCGCTTCGAGCGAGGAAAATAAGACTTCCTTGGATACGACGACTTCACCGCTTTCGCCCAAGATGTTCACGTCTAGGCTGTTTTTATCCCAATGTATTAAAACTTCGCCAAAGTTTAACCCCATGTAGATATCGGGAACGATATTCTTCGGGTACCACCATCTCGGCATGAACTTGGACGGCGTCATCTTTTTGTAAAAATACGTCACCCATTTTGGTCGGACTTCTTCCACCGCGACGTGCGTGATTCCAGAACTGGTCGCGTCTATGCTCTCGTACGGTAAATGACATCCGGGCGCTCGAACGTCAATCATCCCTACGTGCACGTCGCCGGATAAGAATATAACCCTTCTCTCTTTTGCCTTGGAGACGAGACGCATTAACCTCTTTTGATTCGACGGAAACGAACCCCAATTCTCTATCGATTTCCCGAATTCTCTCGCGATTTTATAATTCACCGCTTTATACATCTGATTGAGCTCGGCGAACACTTGTATCGAGGACCCAATCAACGTCACCTCCGCGTTGCTCGGTTTCATCAACTCCTTTTCCAACCACTCCCATTGCTTTGGACCTAAAATATCCGCTTCTCCATCTTCAGGCGTCGATCCATCGACGAAGTTCCACCGAGTATCCAACAATAGAATCTGTACCTCCCTGCCTCGTTTCGCCTCGTCGTCCTCGTACACGGAATAACTCTCGTACACCCCGTCTCTTTCCAACCGTCGCTCCGTCTCCTTCCCTTCGTCCAAAAAATCTAAAAACAACTCTTTCGCCGTTTCCTTGTGTTCCCAATGTTTCCCCGCGTTGTTCATGCCGTAATCGTGGTCGTCCCACGTCCCTAAAATCCGCGCTTTCTTCGCCAGCCTCTCGTACGCCGGGAACCGCTTCACCGCCGCGTACGCTTCCGCGTGGAACTTCTCTCCAAAATACTTCCTCTTCTCGAACGTAATCCGAGTGTCCGCGTACACCGCGTCTCCGAGCCATACGAATGCGTTCGGGTGTGTCCGTTCGATCGAGGTCCATATTGAAGTCGCGTTCATTTTTTGGTGCTTGTTGCAGCTTCCGAATGCAATTTTTGTCTCTCGAGACGCCGTCACCCCCTCAAGTTTTCGCATCATCCACACGGACAGGACGACGTATATACTGCGTGAGAAGAAAAAGCGCATCGTGAGCGACAAAGTTTGAGGAAGAGAGAGTGCGTATAAAGAACAGGTGCTTTTTTTCGCGATGATTTCGAATGAAGCGCCTCTCTGTTTGCGCTCCGAAAGCGAACGTTTGAGAGCGACAGACGGACGGAGAATATTCCCAACGCGTGCGCTTTAAAAACAGTTGAAACGCTTCGTGCGTTGCGAGAGAGACAGAGAGAGAAGAAAGAAAGAGAACGCACATCATTTTGAGAGGACGAAACGACGAAGACGACGACGACATGATGCTTCTTCTTCCTCGCTTCTTTGCGGAAGAGGAAGAGGAGAACCCGGTCGTTCTCTCTCGTTTCGCGCGGGGAGAAATGAAGGATTTTATACAATTACAAGTTTTCCAATCGTTCGCCATACAACGGAACGCGCGAATACTACTCACGCGAATGAGTGGTGTCACTGCTCCGAGCGAGCGCGGTGAAACGCAGAGACGCAAAAAGACAGCGACCGAATGTGAAAACCTCGGATGGCTCGCGTCTGGTTCGTGCCTCCCCAGGAAACGGAAACCGATCGAAAATATCACCCACGCCTCGCTCGTGTTCTTAGAAGCGGAGAAGGCGAAATTGAAATCGGAAACCGCGTTTGGTAAACCTTCCTCTTCGGCGACGACGACGGAGGAAACGACGACGAAAAGAGGAAAAAGACCAACGAAAAAGCGAATAATTTCAAACGCGAAGCGCGAATTGTTGAAAGAGAATAAAGGCGTTCGCGAACGGAATGGAAAAGACGTCAGAGACGAGGAGAGAGAGAAAACGACGTTGGAGACGAAAGCGAGTTTGTACGAAAAGTTGTCGAAAGACGACGATTTGGGAGGAACGACGACGATGAAAATACCGAAAGACGGATTCGAGTGCATGGATTTCAAACGGAAACGACTGGAGGAAAAGGAAAAGGAGGAGTACGAGTACGATTTTGGGAGCGCGTACGAAAGACGCAGATACGCGGGAAGAGAGGACGAAGACGAAGACGAAGAAGAGCGAGAACGGAACGAATTTCGGGAGCAACGGCGAAGAGAGGACGAAGAAAGGGAAGCGCGAGAATTTAGAGACGAGGAGAAGCGAGAGAAAGAGCGACGGTTGGTTGAAGACGTGGCGAGAGAGACGGAAGCGGCGAGGCGAGAGAGGGAAGAGGCGAAGATGGAAACCGTCGAAGCGAGAGAGAAGCTGAAGAGGAAATTCATCGAAGAAAAGATTGCGCAGTTGAAGGAGAAGAAGCGATTGGAGAAAGAGGAGAAAAAGAAGAAGGTAAAGACAAAAGAGGCGAAGTAGTTATTAGAGAATTTGTAGTTAGAGATGCTTTATATAGTTTTATCCGTTGCTGTATATTAAGAAAGATTTGATATCTCTCGTGCGCGCGCACCTCACAGTCATCATTCGTCATCATCGCTCGAACTCGCCGCGGTGAACGCCTTCGGCGACGCACTCTTCTGCATCTTTTTCAAGTTACTTTTGGGCCTAGTGTTGTTCGTATTACTATCAGAGCTACTCTTTTTCTTCAAAGTCTTCTTCTCTTTCTTCTTCTTCTTCTTTAACTTCTTCCGTTCCTCGTCCGAGTCGCTCTCAATCTCCACGTCGCTCTCTTCCTCCTCTTCCTCCTCTTCCTCGCTCTCTGACGCGTCCAAACCTTTATAACTCACCTGCGTCCTCGTGTTCCTTCGTCTCCCACCTTCGATAATATTCGACGCGTCGATATCCTCCAGATCTTTTTCCCGTTCGATGTCCTCCTTGACTTTCGCGCACTCTTTCGCCGTCGCGTGAATATCCAACGCGCGTTCCCCGAGCAACCGCTCCAACGCATCCTCTCGCTCCAAATTCGTTTTAAACTTCATAAACACGTGCGTCGCTTTCGTAATTCCGGCATCTTTGCACAGTTTGCGAAGTTTCGAAACTTTCGCGTTCGGCGTTTCCGTTTCCGTCTTCCTCTCGCGAGTTGGTTGCTTCTCTGACTTCTTTCGCTTCCTTTTTACCAACACCTTTGCCTGGTCGTCTTCGTCGTCCTCCTCCGAATACTCGTCCTCGTCCGACTCCTCCTCCAAATCGTCCTCCTCCTCGAGCGTTCCACGTTCAATCACTTCGAGGAGCAGTTTCCCGATGGTCTCTTTCACCGTCGGTTCGTCCAACTGTCGTTTGCTCAGGCGTAAATCCGTTTCGAGAAGTCTCCGGAAGGATTTCTCCCCGAGCTCGTTTTTCTTCTCGACGATGAATTTTCTCCGCGATTGGATGGCGCGTTTGACTCGTTCTGCGAGCGACGCGGTGGTGGTGTTGTTGTTCTCGCGCATGATGCGTATTCGTGTCGTGTGCGACCTCTTTCGCTTCCTTTTTCTGCAAAAAGCGTATCTTTTCTCCGGGAAAAGTGTTGACACGGCGGCACTTTCTGCGCTGCTTTGAAACGCGGAAAAGAAGGCACGCGACCCGGGTTGTCGTGACATCTCGCCTACGCTCGGAGAAAGAGGCGGAGGAAACGAAGGAGAAGGAAACAATACTCGTCTCGGAATATGAACGCGACGACAACGTTGCTCTCGTTTCCCGAGTTCATCTCGAGATGTGCGTTCGTGAACACATCGACCGCAAAGACGACAACGGTTTCGTCGTTGGATGAGATTGACTTTTCACGCGCGGTGGCGACGCCGAGCGACTTATACGGCGCGTATTTAGGTTTAATGCGATCAGGTTTATGGTTGGAGTGCACGCCGACGTGCGAAATGTTTACTGTCGGCGACGAAAGGGAGGAGGAGGAGGAAGGAGGAAAAGGAAAGCGCAGACGAGAAGAACAACACCAACAACCGCCTTTGTTGTGTTTGATGTGCGAACCGAATCCGAAACCGGAGGAAACGAAGAAGAGAAACACAAAGAATAACACAACAACGAGGAACAAGAGGGACGGAAACGTCGGCAACGGCGCGAAGCGAAGAGCGAGAGCGAAGACGAAAGCGTACGCGTTCGCGCTGAACAGAGGCGTCGTCGACGAGACGTTTTTAGAGGCGGTGGCGAACGGAGATGGTTTGGAGAGGTTAGCGGATCCTTCTTTGAAAGAGCAGCCGGAGGCGAAGGAGAAGGCGGGTTTGATAGCTTTGGCGATGGAAGAGGAGAAAGGCACCGCCGCGGAACTGCCTTTGAAAGAAGACGAGAAAGAAAACGAACGAAACCATCGACGAAACATCGAGGAAAATGTAAAAGAAGAAGGAAAAGAAGAAGAACAAACCGCACCCTACGAATCCATCATCGTCGTCACCATCGACTCGGACGGCACCACCACGGCAATGCGCGTCTCTCGAGGTTTCGTCGAGCCCGAAGAGCTCCGCCGCAAAGAAGAAAACGACGACGACGAAGAAAACGACCTCGACGCGTCGGGCGACGACGACGAAGAAGAAGAAGAAAACGGCTTCCTCGGCGGAGGAGGAGGAGAAGCGAAGAACCCACCCAAAGGGAAGAAGAAGAATAATAAGACAAAGAAAAGCATCCCCGCCGGCGCTTTAGCCTTTAGCAGTAGCGACGACGACGACGATTTAGACGACGAGTATAGCGAATAGATAGTCGAAGCGTAAAGTTCGAGAGGCAACCCAACTAAACCCTACACCCTAACACAAAGACCTCCGAAAAGAAAGCAAAGAGAAATTTCTCCACTTTTAGACAAAACCACAACTCGTGAAACGCATAGAGACATAATGGGTGCCGACGACGTCGTCACGAGAGAATACACCATCAACTTGGGCAAAGCGACGCACGGAGTGACTTTTAAGAAGAGAGCTCCGCGCGCGGTGAAAGCGGTACGTGCTCGTTCGGCGTGATTTCCGAAAATGCATTTCTTCTACGCGCAAATTTGCTCCTTTTGTTTTTCCTTTCGTAGACGCGTAAATTTTTGCGTAAAAACAGACTTGAAATCTCGAAAAATGGATCCTGTTGCGACTTGCGAGAGACGCGCGAAACGCGCGAAACGTACACGCGGTGTATTTATTTGCGCGTTTGTCGCGTATTTGCGCGTGGTGCGCGTTCGTTCGTGCTCTTCGGGCGACGCGACCGAGAGAGAGAGAGATGAGGGAAAATTGTGTTCCGGTGCAAGACCCCAAAACACCCTAAACAAAAACTGACTCAAAACTCCCTTCACCTCTTGTATTACCAAACACAGATCAAAACGTTCGCGCAAAAGATGATGAAAACGTCCGACGTCCGCGTGGACGTGAAATTAAACAAAGCCGTTTGGTCCAAAGGCATTCGCAACGTCCCGAAGCGCATTCGCGTCCAAATCTCTCGACGAAGAAACGACAACGAAGACGCCGACGAGGAGATGTACTCGTACGTGACGGTGTGCGAAGACGTCCAGAAAGGGGATTTCAAAGGGTTGGGGACGAAAGTGATCACCGAATAATGTAGAGAGAGAGAGAGAGACTTACCTTTTTAGCCTAGCACCGACTGTTATGCACTCGTCGTATAGCGAATATATATACCATATATACCATCGCTCGCGTCTTTTCTCGCTTCACACACCTGCGTTTTACTTCACAAATTCTCACCCCTCCCGACGACGACAAAAACGCGAAAAGAACAAAAACACCTTTGGAAATCACGTCACCCCATTCCTCGAAAGATGGCGGTGACGCCAAAAGCGAACCTCAAAACGTCGTCATCAGCTTTCGGGTGGTCGTCTTTCTTTCATCATCCTCCTTCGCGGGGAAAGAAGAGAACCAATTTTCGCATTTTCGTCGTCGTTCTGTGCCTCGTCTTTCTCGTCGGCGTCTGCCTCAAAACCACCTCAAACTCCTCGGGGAAGAAGACAATCACGTTCAGAGTGCGAATTCGACGTAAACTCGGCGGCTTTCTCTCTGAAACGACGATTTCGAAGACGAAGAAAAATGTTTTGGACGAGGTGAAGCACTTTGCTCAGTTTCATCAACACACGACGTTTCAGGAGGAGGAGGAGGAAAACCACGGGAACGAAAGAAGAAGAGAGGAAGAAGGCGAACACGAACGAGAAGCGGTGATTGCGCACGATTTACCGCAGTCGACGGTGGACGCGCATTTAGATGAGACGGAGGAGGAGAATAGGAGTAGCGGTAGCGAGACGACGACGACGACGACGAGCGCGGAACGTAACGAGGATCCGGTCGCGACGATAACCGCGGCGACGGGGAATAAGCCGCATCTCGCCCGAGGATGGCTCGTTTCGAAGCTTCCATTCGATGTGGACCAACCAGGGAGCGAGAGGACGGCTTTGGAGGCGAATTTTAACGGGTCGGTTCCTTTGTTGACGCACCGAGGGATATTTAAGTACGATCCGACGCCGAGAGTGGACGGGATGAACTATTATAGAAGAGTGTACGCGGTGACGCAAGTCGGCATGGCGCAGGATTTGCCGAATTGGAAGAGCGTTGGAGAGGCGGATATGGAGGCGACGGCAAATAGTAGAAGACGGAGGAGGTTGTTGAGACATAGAAATAGCGGGGGGGGCGAAGGCGCGGCGGATGCGGATGTGGAAGCCTTAGCGGCTGAAGCCGAGACGGTGATTGACGAAAGCGACGACGTTGGATTCGGACTTGGTGGTGATAGTAGCGATGAATTGCAGCAGCAACAACAACAACAGCAACACATGAAAATTGAAACCGCCGGCGCTGGTTTGGAAGAAGCGTTGCGCTCAAAACCGCCCGGAACGCGTGGTTTAACATTTCGCATCACAAAACACCTCTACGACGCGTTACCACCTCGCGATCCGTCGTGGCGGTACAAGACGTGTGCAGTTGTCGGTAACGGTGGAGCTTTACTCACCTCGAGACATGGGAAAGATATCGACGCGCACGATGCGGTTTTACGAATGAACAACGCCCCGGTTGGCGGTCGATTTACCGATTACGTCGGCTCGAAGACGACGTTTAACATGATCAATTTTCACTGGGCGCGAGAAATCACGCAAAGAACGCCGGTTGTAGAAACCGACGCGTTCTTAGTCATGTATGAGTCCGTGTTGCACACGTTGAGAAATCAATTGTACCCGAAACTCCTCCGGATGCAAGCGCAAGGACAGCTTCCAGTTGTCCCGGTGTTGACCTCGCCGGATTTCACCGTAAAAGGCTACGGTATTTGGTTGCAGCTGAAAGACGTCCTCGAACAACGACGCGCGGCGGAACGCCGCGAAAAAAATGAAAAGTTGGTCAAGGAAGGTAAAGCAGTCGAGCAGCTGAAACATCCAGGTGCGTACAAGCGCAAACCAATGTCTGGTTTCTTTGCCATGTTGTTCATGCTGAATCTGTGCGACTCGGTGGACATGTACGGGTTCTCGAATTGGCGTCCGAGTCGAAGTAAGATTCCGTACCACTACTTTGATAAAGTCAAAGGGACGACGGCTGTGCACTCGTTTGATTTATCCATGGAAGTGTTTATGGAAATTGCCAAAGCGCACGACGTGAACATGATTGACTCCGAAGGGAAGAGTACGAAACTTCGAGATGATAAATTAAAATTTTAGCGCTTAACATTCTAGATAATACTACCAGCAGTACAAATTGCATATAGAAATACATCAGACATACGTTCTAACGGAACGCATATTCGCAAATCTTGACGATTATTTCGCCTTCATCCTCTTGACACGGATTCCGAACTGCTAACAGCGTATCTTTCCTCTTTACGTCTTTCACGCCGCTCTTCTCTCGTATGATTTTGAGAAACTTCTCGTGGTTTTGCGGGAATCGCGACGGCGGATCGGCAAGGAGAAACGTAAACGGCGACGACGTGGCGCCGTGTTGTTGTCGTCTCGACAAGGCTTTAAATACGATCGATGCCACGGCTTCGACGGCTTCTTCGCAATACAAACAATCGCACGCGATGACGACGTCGTACGCAAAATCATCCTGCTCTTTGACGAGATACTCATCCAACTTGAACCAATCCATAATCTTCGCCTCGATGCATTCACACTTTCGGCTACTTCTGCTACGTCTATCGACTACACCTTCTAACAAACCTACATCCATCTGCGCCAACCCGTCTACGACGCTCGCGTCTTCATCCAGCGCTTTCGTCACCGAGCCAAATCCATTCGCAACCGCACTCGCCGCCGCGCAATAACACGCGAACGGCTCTCTATCCGTCATGGTCACTTTCCTCGCTCCTTCCATCGCACACAAAACACCCGTTAACCCGACGCCGCAACCTAACTCTAACACTCGCTTCCCTCGCACTAACGAGCCGCCGCTCTCGTCCGAAACCAAGTATTCGTTCAACGCGATCCCGCCGTGCCACACATCCGCCCAGTGCGGATCCTCGTCCGGTTTTCCCAAAGCAGAGAATACGTTCGCCACTAATTCTTCCGACTCTGGGAGGATGACGGACATCTCGATTCCAACATTCTCGTCAACATTCTCGTCGTCGTCATCTGACGTATTTCGTTCTCTTTTGGTTCCCAACTCCCCTCCTGAAAGGCTTTTGGTACTGCCACCGTTAAAACCAAACGAAAGTTGCGCTCGAAACAAATCCAGAGGGTAATGGTCCGAACACGCGTGCTCGAGCTTCAAATTCGTCCGTTCGTATCTGCCCGGGGTCGATCGATGGCGCAGATAATCATGATGTTTGTCTTCTTCTCCTCCTCCTCCTTCCGAATTGGAAATGGATAAAAAACGCGGGGAACGCCCCCGAAGAGAAAGAGGAAGACGAGGAGGAAGATGGAAACGAAACGAAGAGGCGGAGGCGGTGGTGGAGAACATCTCGCGTATTCTTTTATTTTTACGAGCTTCTTCGGTAACGATGCATTGTTTTATTGATCGTCGTCGTCGTGTTATTCGTGTTCGTGTTATGTTGTAAAGAGTTTTTCAATTAAATATTCCTCCTCTTTGGTTGTATCTCTCCGAGAGAAAAAGAATCAAGTTTTCACCCGCGTTCTCTCTCTCTCTTAACTTAGTCTCGCAATCAATGAAGTTCTGCTTCCCACTCCTCGAGTTCCATTTCATCTTGTTCTTGCTGTTGTTGTTGCGCGGCGGCGATCGCGGCGGCGGCTTGTTGTTGTTGCAACATTTGCATGTGTCCTCCCGGGGCGGGACCGCCGCCATTTGCGCCTGGACCGCCTCCTAAACCGCCCCCTGGACCACCGCCCAAGATGTGGTGGAAATGGTGGTGGTGTGGGTGGTGATGATGCGTCGCCGTCGGTTCCGGCGCTTGCGTCGGGCACCCGTTTTCCACGGCGTACTCGTAGACGTCGCGGTGACCGTGCTTCATGGCCATCTTGCACGTGCGGTAATCCCAGTTGACGCCTTGCGATCGTAAGAAAATCAAGCACTGCAACTGTCCATACTCTGCCGCTTCGCTCGTGGTCGTCTCGTTCGCCATGCAACCGTTCGCCATCGCCCATTTCAACATTTCCAAGTGGCCGCTTTGACACGCGCCTCGCGAAGTTCCGATGTTCCACGGACATTCTCTTTGCCTGCACCACTTCAACATCTCAAAGTTCCCTTCCGCGGCCGCCGCGCTCGTCGTGTTGTGATCCCACGGCACCTTCTTCTTCTCTCTCAAAAACTTCAACACTTCCCAGTGTCCGTTCTCCGCCGCCTCCGCGCACGTCTTTTCGTCCATCGGACAATTTTCCTCGCACAAGTAGTTCAACGTCTTCATGTTCCCTTTACTCGCCGCTTCCCACGACGTCGTCGCGTCCCACCTGCACTGTTTTTCCTCTCTCGCCCATTTCAGCAACTCCAAATCGTTAATCTCGCACACTAAAGAGCAGAACTCCTCCTCTTCTCGCGTCCATCGCTGCCACGCCCACTCGAGCGTTTCTTTCGACGAGAACTCGCCCACTGCGTAATAAAAGAAGAACGATGAAGTCAAAGAAAGAAGACGATACGTGGTCAGTTGAAAATCGAACAAAACAGAACGTGATATTACATCAAACGAGAAGATCTGATGATGCGTAGAAGAAAAAGGGGCGAGATGATGAGATGAAAATGTCATCCGAAGCGTTTCTCGCGAATTCGCTCTTCGATCTCAAACCGTAACGCATTCGTACCATTAAACTTCCCGGGAACGGACGCGACGTTTTTGCTCCTCTTCATCGCCTCTCTGCTTTCGCTGTTCGCTTGGTTCAAGAACTTCAAATCTGCGCCGTTCAGTTTGCACACGATGTGCGTTTGGAATATGTCGTCGTGGTCGGTGATGAGTTGCCAGAGTATGTTTTGTTCGTTCAAGCAGACGAAACAAAACCCGCGATTTTCCAACTCCGCCGGGGAGAGCTGATGCAACGTGTCTCGAATGTGATTGTACTCTCGACTGTTGAGCTGTTGGCGGCCGCAAAACGTGCACGCGTTTAACGGGTTTTCGGAGGATGGTTCCGAGTACATCTTTACGCGTTATCTTCTCTCTCTCTCTCCTTCTCTCTCTCTCTTTCTCTCTCTAGAAAGAGCGCGCGCGCGCGACCACGGAGAGTGAGGAAAGTCAAGCTTCCGAGAAATTTTCCCCTCTCTTTCATTTAGGGTTTGATTAGCAACCCTAAACTACTCAAGGGGTCTTGACGCAATTTTCTTTCACGTACCGCAGAGAAATGCTCCGTTGATGTTTGCTCGACCGGGAGAAGAAGAAGAAGAAGAGCACACATCGTCATCATGTGCGGACGAGTCAACGCGCGCGTTTCCCTCGAGGACGTCCAAAAACTCTTTTCTGCTGTGAAAGAAGATAAAGACGAGGAGGAAAAGGAGGAAAAGGATGTCAAAATCGTCACGTGGGTGAACGAAGGTGCGCACGCTCAGTTGCGTAACTGCGCGCCGTCGGAAACGGTCGCAACGCTCGTCGCGGAAGACGAGGTGTGGACGACACGATTCGGATTGATTCCATCGTACAAGAAATCTACGTACGATAGGAAGAGAGATCATTACGTGGCGTTTAACTGTCGCTCGGAAACGATTTTAGAAAGACAGATGTTCAACAGGTGCACAGAGGCGAACGCGAAAGATAAAGGGAGAGGAAGGGCGGTGGTTTTGATTCGCGGCTTTTACGAATGGAAGAAGGACAAAATGGGGAAACAACCGTATTACGTGTCGAGAAAAGACGGGGAATTACTGTGCGTGTGCGCGGTTATGGACACGTACAAAGGAGACGATTTTTGCGACGGCGGCGGCGAGATATTAAGGACGACGAGTTTGTTAACGAGAGACTCGAAAGGGACGAGGTTGAGTTGGTTGCACGACCGGATGCCGGTGATGTTAAAAAAAGAAGCGGTGAAGACGTGGCTGACGGATAACACGAAACGTATCGCATCGTTTTTGAAGGACGATGAAACTACTACCCATCGAGGAAGAGGAGGCGTCATCGAGAAAGGCGAAGATTTGCAGTGGTATCCGGTGACTCCGGAGATGGGAAAAATCGAATTTCAAGGCGACGCGTGCGTAAAAGAAGTCGTCGCGGTGGCGAAGAAGAACACGCAGGATATCAAGAGCATGTTCGCGAAGGTGGTTGCGAAGCAAAGCGCGGAGAAGTTGAGTCAAGTCAAGATCGATAATGCATTCGCCGAAACCGCGAGGGTCGATAAAGAAGACGAACCGGCGAAGAAGAAGCTGAAGTTGTAAAAAGAAGATTAATATTAGTTTATAGATAGATGATTCATTTCATGTTGTAAAACAAAACACATTCATTGCCGCT
>Ga0209425_10003740_pt1 | contig 15919 bp, 15 predicted proteins | sample COG_05_FD_184749 | JGI IMG/M metagenome (GOLD analysis project Ga0209425, IMG submission 184749) | Pelagic Microbial community sample from North Sea - COGITO 998_met_05 (SPAdes) (version 2) | ecosystem: Environmental > Aquatic > Marine > Neritic zone/Coastal water | place: Helgoland, sampling...
CTTATGGCCGATAGTTGATATGTTTGTCATTATGGTTCCTAATGCCGCGCCTGCAGGGCACGTTTCTCAAGATAGCCGAACAAAGCGGCAAAGGAATAGCAGAGAATAAAATACATCGCCCCGACAATGATCCATGTTTCGAAAACCTTGGTCGTGGTCGAAGCCACTTCTGTGGCAAGGAAGGTGAGTTCTTGAATAGAAATTAGCGAGACAATTGCCGAATCCTTGATCAGGGTGATAAACTGACCGGCAAGCGGCGGCAAAATCTTGCGAACCGCCTGCGGGAAGATGATGTCGCGCAGAACATCCAGCGGTGACAGGCCAACAGCGCGTGCCGCTTCCCACTGGCCTTTTGGGATGGATTGAATGCCGGCCCGCACGATTTCGGTGATATAGGCCGCTTCAAATAATGCAAGACACAGCGCGCCCGCTACAAAATTGGAAAATAATTTTGGGTCACCAAACAGCGTATAAAAAACGCTTGAACTTACAAAGGCTCCATTCTTATCAAGGCTATCAAGACCAATCACTGGCATTAACTGACCAGACAGGAAAAAGTAAAAAATAAAGATAAATACCACTGGTGGAATATTGCGGATTAGCTCGACATAACATCGGCTGATCATTCGCATCGCAAGGTTTTTGCTGGTTCGCATATAGCCCATAATAAGACCGATAGTGGCGGCAACAATGGTTGCCCAGAAGGCAAGCCTTAATGTTGTTGCAATGCCGTGGAGCAGAAGATTGGGTACATAGCTTGCGCTGTCTTTGTCGTAATAAACGACAAAGTTGAAAACGCGTGACCAGTTCCAATTATAAACAAGAACATCATTAACGCGGTAAACCGCATAGGCAATGATCGCACCAACAAGTCCAAAACAGATATAATCTACGGTCGTCAGTTTGCGCCGTGTCTGTAAAGGTGGTTCGGTCATGTTCTGTCCCTGCTGCGTTCTTCACCGGCAGGAAACTCCTGCCGGTGAATTATCTGTCTTGGAGAGATAGTGATGCTAGAAACCGCAGTGCATTTCTAATGCCCGCCGGTAAGTGGCCTCATGAAACGGGACTATTGCTCCAGTTTCACCATATCCTTCCAACCTGAGCGGTCCTTGAACCAGAATGCATGGCGCTCTTCGAGCCATCCACTGCTGGCATTGATAAGGATCCAGTTGCTGAAGTAGTTTACCGCATCCGAGTCACCTTTGCGCAGTGCAAACGCCTCGTTACCGCGTGTTAGCTTCTTGCCATCAAAGGCAACAAACACTTCATTTGGATAGGCTTCCGACCAGAAGCTTGGCTTTGGCGCACTTGAAATCATCGCATGAGCATTGCCATTCACAACTTCTTGGAAGGCCTGTGCATCGTCGTCAAACTGACGAAGCGTCGATTTTGGAAACAGCTTCTGCGCAGCCTTGCATGGTGTTGCGCCACGCCGACATGCAATGGTAACGCTTGCTTGGTTGAAATCATCCATTTTCGTGAAATTGCCAGCAAGCTTTTTATTTGCTGCCATGATCTGACCTGAATGCGCGTATGGTGCGGTGAAATTCACTGTCAGGTTTCGCTGAGGCGTAATTGACATGCCACCAATGATGACGTCGAACTTCTTCGCCAGTAGCGCTGGGATGATTCCGCTCCAGGCTGTGGGAACAAACTCAACCTCAACACCCATATCGGCGGCAAGCTTTGTTGCAACATCAATTTCAAAGCCGATCAATTCGCCTTTCTTGTCACGCATGGCCCAAGGGACAAATGTTGACATACCAACTTTCAATGTGCCGCGTTTTTGGATGTCTGCAATTAGATCATCAGCAACGGCGGGCAATGATGTTGCAGCAACCCCAAAAATTGCCACAAAGGCCATAATGGCCCGTGACTTTAATATCCTTACAAAATTCATTGGTTTATCTCCTCTTCCTTTGTGGTGATTTCATCTTGCCCTGTTCATTTTTACTTCAAGAACGTTTACCAGCACGGAAAGGCTGGTTGTCAGGACAAGGTACATTCCGGCTACGATGAACCAGATTTCAAAAGCCATATATGTGTCGGATATAAGATTAAGCCCTTCGGTCGTCAGTTCGGCAACGGCGATAACGCTCACAATGGCGGAATGTTTGATGAGGGAAATAAGCAAGCTGGTCAATGGCGGTAAGATAAGTGGAAGTGCCTGTGGAACAATAACATAGCGATATTTGTTGAATTTCGACAAGCCGGTTGCATCTGCAGCTTCATATTGGCCGCGTTCAACAGCCTGAATGCCGCCCCTGATGATTTCTGCGGCAAATGACCCCTCAAAAGCTGCAAGGCATAAAACCCCTGCCCAGAACCTGTCAATGCCGAAAATCGGCGCAAGCACGAAATAGAACATAAATAGTTGAACCAACAGTGGAGTGTTCCGAATGATCTCAAGATAGATGGTAGCAATTGATCGCCCGGCAATGGAATTAGACATTCTGCCAATTGCGGTAAAGGCGCCAATCAATATTGCCAGAACACTGCTAACCCCGGCCAACTGCAAGGTTACGATAATGCCCCTGATTAGGGGTCCAGGAATAAATTCGTCATCGATGATCCGGTAAAAGAACGGCCCCACACGGTACCATTGCCACCGATATTCCATTGCGGCGGCGCCAGCATGTATCAGCCATGCAATGAGACCAAACAATACTATGGCTTGTGCGATCTGCCAAAGAGAGCGCTTAATATGCGCTGATGCAGGATCCTTCGGATGTCGAACATATTCAACTCCGAGCAGTTTTGCCAGAAACGGAGTTTCGGGATGGAACTGCATAATCTATCTGGCCTATCTTATTTCCCAAAAACGCTACATCCTCCGATCATATATAAATAAATAAGCCAATGACCACCCTTTTATTTGTGTTATGTATTAGATTAATCAGAAATAACTATCTGTGAATACAATATCGAAGCCGTATTTTGCCTTGGTAAAAGGAAAAAGATGAAAATCACCTTCCGCCAGATTGACGCGTTTCAAACTTTAATTGCCTCAGGAACGGTAACAAAGACGGCGTCTTTACTAGGTATTTCACAGCCAGCTGTAAGCCGGTTGATTTCAGATCTTGAGAAAACTGTCGGTTTTAAGCTGTTTAATAGGTCAGGGCGAAAGCTTGAGGCAACGCTTGAAGCGCGTCTGTTTGCCGAGGAAGTGACGCAATCCATGTCTGGTTTAAAGCGGATAGAACAGGCAGCGCAAAATATTCGTGACTTTAATCATGTGCAGCTTCGCCTCGTTAGCACCCCATCCTTTGCACCGACATTGGCACCCTTACTTATCGAAAAATTTTCCAAACGGCATCCAAATGTCCATGTGTGTCTTGAGATTCAATCCGATGATGAGCGCATTGAGTGGATGGTGCTAGAAAATCAGGATTTCGGCATCGCGGTTTCGACAGGACGCAACCGCAATATTGCCACGCATGAATTGCTATGTACTGAAGCAGTGTGTATTTTGCCTGTATCGCATCGGCTGGCTGGTAATAAAAGCATTTCGCCCGAAGATCTTGTTGGTGAAAACTTCGTGTCCTATTTCGAGGGGTCTATTTTTAAAAGCGATATCGACAAGGCTTTTAATATGGCAAAAGTACAGCGTTTAACCAAATATGAAGGCAAGACAACAGGCGCGATTATTGGTATGGTTGGGGCTGGTCTTGGCGTGTCGATCATCGGTTCGGGCTTTGGTGCTGGATCATTTGATCAAAGATGCACAACCGTGCCGTTCACGCCGCCGATACGCTATTCGGCAGAGCTTTTATGGTCGACGCAACGGGGGCTATCAGCCATCCAAAATGAATTTCTTGATATGGTTAGGGACGAATTTCGTGACCCTGGCAGTTAGGCCAATTACGTCTCATTACGGTTTAGCGCGTCACGGAATGCTTGGCGCGCTGTAGCGCTGTGAATATATTTGTAATCGCGCGGATAGGCTTTTCCGGGCACAATTTTCAGCACCGCCATCACTGGCCCGTCGCACGCCAGCAACCCCGGCAAGGCTGCCTCAAACGCATCCAGCTGTGAAAAGCGCATCGCATCTTGATAGCCTGCAGCTTCTGCCATGCCGGCAAAATCTACAGTTCCAGTTCCCGGGATGGGATGGGCCCCATTCACCTCATAGACGCCATTTTCAAAAACAAGGTGAAGAAAATGTTTTGGCCGCACATTGGCAATGGTGACAAGGCTGCCAAGATTCATCAGCAGGCTGCCATCACCATCAAGCACAATGACTCGCCTGTCCGGACTTCCCAAAGCAAGCCCAAGCGCATGCGAAGACGCCTGGCCCATAGCCCCCGTTGACACGTAATTGAGGTCGCGCGGGCAAAGCGCAAGCCAGTCAAAACAACTCTGGTAAACCGCAACAACAAGGTCGCGTGGCTCAACATGTGGCCGCAAAGTGGTGAGAGCAAGGTCACGCTGGATCATGAGTGTCCTCCGGCAATGACTGGCGATTGGCCGACAAGAAAGCACAGCGCGTCCCCAGTTTTGTAGGCGGTGTCAATAGCTGGTGCAATGTGCTGCGTATCAGCATCGCTGTCGATTCCGATATGCTTTAGCGCCATGACGTCGAGAATGGGTGGAACGATTCGAACGCCGTAGCTGGCTGATTCCAGAACAGTTTCGTCAGGGGCTTTGCCTTGCAGTCCGACCATCATGCACACCGGTTGATGGTAATCCATGGCAATGGCCCGGATCGCGTTTAGCGAGTCCATTAGGCCGGTTTGCTGCATCAGCAAGAGCGCGCGGGTGTTGTTGTAGGAGAGCGCAGCACAGATGGACACGCCTTCATCTTCTTTGCACACGCGGATCAACTGGAAATCCGGGTCCTTGCTGATGGGCCATAACAGCCCGTCGCTTGTTACGATATCGGGGACTGATACGATGATCCCCACTCGGGCTTTTTTGAGCTGGACGATGATGTCCTCACCGCTGGGCGGGGCTCGCTTGTTGGCCGGCGATGACACGGTCATGCCATCTCTCCAAACAGGCGAACCAGCGCGGCGGTGGCGGCGCGTGTTTCCGCGTGGTGGCCGATGGTCATCCGCAGGCATGAATCGAACGCTGGCGATGCAAAGCGTCGCAAGGAAATGCCCTCCTGGCGTAATGCCGCATCAAGCTTTGGCGCCAGATTTTTGTCAGACTTCATTTCCATCAGCACAAAATTACCATGCCCAGGATAGACGTGAATGCCAGCGTCTGTGAGCTTTAGCGTCGCCTCATCACGCAATTTTGCTGTTTCATTACGCACATAGTTGCGATGGTCCTCGTCAGCCAGTGCCGCAACAGCAGCGTGCAGAGACGGGGTCGCCAGCGGGAATGTGAGGCCTATTCGGGTGATCGTATCGATCACTTGCGGCGCGGCATAGGCCCAGCCAACACGCGCTCCAGCAAGGCCATGGATTTTTGAAAAGCTTCGCGTCATAACCACATTGTCATGCGCCCGCACAAGGTCTTCACCGGTTGCATAGGCAGGGTCGGTCACATATTCGGCATAAGCCCCATCAATCACCAAAAGAACATGGCCGGGAAGGCCCGCATGCAGGCGTCGCACCTCATCACCTGGCAACATGGCGCCTGATGGATTGTCCGGGTTGGCAAGATATACGATCCGTGTCTCTGGGGTAAGGCTGGCCAGCATGGCATCAACATCGGTGCAGAAATTACTATCCGGCGCTGCGAGCGCCTCGGCATCGTTGGCATAGGCATAATTTGGTACTTTGAGATAGCTGTTCTGGCTTCTCAAAAGCGCGGTGCCGGGCTGCAGATAGGCGCGGGCAATGCGGGCCAGTATATCGTCTGAGCCAAATCCGATGGCGAGGCGCTCAGGCTCAAGCCCGTGGGATGCCGCAATCGCCGGAACAAGGATGCTGGCTGGATTTTCCAGATAGCGTTCAAGATGGTCTGTTGCGGCGGCGGCGGCAGTTATCGCCTTTGGTGAAGGGCCAAACGCACTCTCATTCGAGTCGAGTGAAATTGTGATTTCGGGGCCAGCATTCGCTGATGTTGCCACCATGTGGGCCTTGATCGACGAAATGCCAGATCTAGCTTGTGGAACGGAAATTGTCACATCTGTCACCATGCAAAAAACCTTGCTAACCTATGTTAATCCATCACATTAACGTATAGTAATTGCAAGAAATTTTAAAAAAGTTATAGTCAACTGTGCTGAATGAAACTTATATTTAAGTTTCAGACAGAGAGAAAGACAAAGAAAAATATTTCTAACCTAGTCGGGTGAGCCGGTGTCAAACAATGATATGCGCTCCCACCATTCGGGCCACAACTATGGCAAAAACGCGTCTTGAGGTGACTATAAACCTCCATGAACCTGGCAAGCGGGCCGGCGATATTCTGTTGCGCTGGTCTGACAATGCTCGTCCGTTAGGTGTCTATCCCACGCCTGTCGCCTGCATCGTTGGCAAGCCCGGGCCAACAGCGCTGTTGGTTGCCGGTGTGCATGGCGATGAATTTGAAGGCCCGGTGGCGCTTAGCCAATTGAGTGCCGAGATTGATCCCGATCAGATCGAGGGGCGGTTGATTATCCTACCGGCTTTCAACAGCCCGGCTGTGCTGGCCTCACAACGCACGTCGCCACTTGATGGACGCAACATGAATCGGGCATTTCCCGGTGATCCAGATGGCGGGCCAACGGACATGTTGGCAGATTTTCTGGTTTCCGCTTTGATGCCAGAGGCGGATTTGGTTATTGACCTGCATGCTGGTGGAAAAGCCTCGGTATTTGCGACCTCTGCGCTTGCGACCCGCTGTGATGACAAAGGCCTTATGCAGGCTAATCTGGGTCTTGCCGCCGCGTTCGGTGCGCCGCTGACCTGGGTGCTTGGGGCGTTTAATGATAGGCGTTCGTTAAATGCTGCGGCGCTCAATGCGGGCGTGCCGATGATTGCGGCCGAGCTTGGCGGCGGCGGCGGCACTGATCCGGTGCAGGTGTCGCAAGCTGTGATGGGGGTAAAGCGTTGCCTTGCCCATGCCGGCATCATCAAAGAGGCCTTGCCCAAAGCGTCGCCATCTATACTGGTTGAGACGCGGTCTAGTTCCGACAATATCTATGCGCCAGCAACAGGCTTGTTTGATCGCCATTTTGCCGCGGGTGACCATGTTGAAGCCGGACAATTGGCCGGATATATTCGCTCGCTTGACAGGCTTGACGATGCGCCTGTCTCGTTGCATTTTGCGGTAGACGGCGTTGTTCTTGCCCACGGAAACAGGGGCTATGTGATGCGCGGTGATATGCTGGCCATGCTGGTGTGTGAGGCCAAAATCTGAGGCCAAAAATGAAGACTTGAATTTAAGGCCGGTGAGTGAAAAGCATTATGGGTCTGCGCACAGCTGATGCGGTCCAGATTCGGTCAGAACAGGAGACTTTTGACGATGATTGATATCGAAACAGAATTTCTTTACGACAGCTGGTATGTCGCCGGTTGGAGTTCTGATTTTGAACATTCGTTGACGCCGCTCAAAATCCTTGGTGAACAGGTGGTTATTTTTCGCACCGACAAAGGGGTTGCGGTTGCTCTTGAGGATGCCTGCCCGCACCGTAAATTGCCGCTATCGCATGGCCGCTTGCACGCCGACCGGATCGAATGCGGATATCACGGTTTGACGTTTGATTGTTCGGGCAACTGTGTGCATGCCCCGACACAGCAGGACGCGCCCCCAAATGTTGGTGTAAAATCCTATCCGGTGATTGACCGCTATGGTTTGCTGTGGATCTGGATGGGGGCGCCGGACGCCGCGAAAGCGGATGACATCTACCACATCGAGAATTATGACAACCCGGCCTGGGGAAAGACCGATGGAGGCAGCATGGATATTGCCTGTCACTATCTTTATGTGACCGATAATCTGCTCGACCCGTCGCATGTCGCTTGGGTACATGTGTCGTCTTTTGCGGGGGCCGGAACTGAGGATGTGCCGTTGAATGTTGAACGGCTGGAAGGCGGTGTTCTCGTATCGCGCTGGATGCAGGACCGTCAGCCACCTCCCTATTACGCGCCGATGCTGTCTTTTGAGGGGAATTGCGACCGCAAACAACATTACGAATGCCAAGTGCCCTCAATCGCGATCAATAAATCGATATTTACCCCGGTTGGAAAAGGCGGCGATGATGAAAACCTGCCAGACAATAGCTTTATCAATATTTCATACAATTTCATGACGCCAGTGGATGCTGACAATACGCGCTATTTTTGGTTCCAGCATCGCAATGGTGACCCTGACAATGAGGCGCTCTCAGCGCAGATGTTCGAGGCTGCAAAAGTTGCTTTCATTGAAGATCGCGACATCCTTGTCGAGGTGCATAAAGGCATGAAAAACAAGCGGACACGTAATATCAATCTGGGTATTGATGCTGGCTCAATGCGGTTTCGCAAGATGGTCGAAAAACGCATCGCTGCCCAAAATACGCCCTAGCGACTGCCCGTCGAAACCTTGTCAAAATATTTGGTGATCATGTCGGCATAGCTGCGTTCGATAGCAACGATGTATCCGTCGGGGCGTCGTAGCACAAGTGCCCGGATGCCGAATAATTCGGTGTAGGTCGCGCCATCATCGCCAAAAATTGTGCGCCGGGTATCAAATGGACTGGCAATGGCCAGGATATCATCTGCTTGGTTTCCGGTGACGGTGAAGATGGTGTAGGCATCGCTGACCAGGACAATCCGGCAATCAAGGCCGGCGTCATTTGGCGCAAGGCTGTCATGCAGCTGGCCCTCTTCATCGCCATGCGCCAGCAAAATCCAGTGATTTGCACCAACCCAACATAGATGCTGGCCACCCTTTGCAGTTTTTGTATTCGCGGTTGCTGGCAAGGACAGTCCAAGAGACGATATCCTCTGCACCACCGCGCTGGCATCCCCCTTAATGTCGAAGATGGTCCATAGACCCTGTTTCTCGATGGTTGTTTGATAGCCCATTCTATCCTCGCAGCTTATGACCCTTGGGGTCATAGAAACAGGGTTTTGTAACGACGGCTTTTATTGTCCTGTCGCGATCCCGGATGATCACTGTCTCACCAATGCGGGCTCGTCCATTTGTCAGTAACCCGAGGGCGATCACCTGTTTGTTGACAACGCTCCAGACACAGGCTGAAACAAATCCTTCGCTGGCGACACGGTCGCCATTTGGGGTAATTGGGGCGCCCTCGGGAACAAGCTCGCCCCCTGATTCGGGCACCAAACCAACAAGTTCACGCCGTGGATTTCCGGATGATCTGCGGATGTCAACCGAGCGCCGACCAATGGCATGTGTTTTGGTGCGTGACATGATCCATCCCATGCCAAGATCATAGGGATCTGCTGTGCCGTCAACCTCATGGCCAAGCGAAAGAAAACCCTTTTCGACGCGCAGCACATGGCTTGTTTCAGAACCAACCGGAACAATGCCGAACGGTGCCCCCGCTTCCATGATGCGCAGCCACATCGCCTCGGCATGGCGTGGCCAGACATTGATCTCAAAGCTGACCTCGCCGGTGAAGCTGACGCGGCAGATGCGGGCTGGCATGTCGGCGACAATAGCATCGCGCATGGCCATGAACGGGAATGCCTCGGTGCTGATGTCAACATTGGTGCCAAGCGCGGCCAGGACGTCACGCGCCTTTGGCCCACATATTGTGGCATTGCACCATTGTGACGTTACCGGCGTGATCCAGACCTGCCAGTCGGGATATTCAACCTGCAGCAGATATTCCATATGACGAAAGACAAGATCAGCAAAGCCCGTTGAAGTCGACATTAGGTAATGATTTTCGGCCAGCTTGAAGGTGACACCATCATCTAGGATCATGCCGTCTTCGCTCAACATGATGCCATAACGCCCCATGCCAATTTCCAGATTGCTGAAATCATTGGTATAAAGCAGGTCAATGAAAGCCGCCGCATCGCGTCCGCTTACGTCGAATTTGCCAAGTGGTGAGCCATCATAAACGCCAACACCAGAACGCACCGCCTCTGCCTCGGCGTTGATCGCGTCCTGCATGGTTCCGCCGTCAATCAGAAAATAACCTGGGCGTTGCCAGCGGGCACCAGCCTCATAAATGACGGCGCCATGATCCTTGTTCCATTGCGTGATCGGCGTATGCCGGAAGGGCAGAACCACGGCGCCCGTCCGTTGTCCGGCAATGGCGCCAAAATCAACTGGGGTGAAGGGAGAGCGGAAGGTCGTTGTACCAATTTCCCCTGGCTGTTTGTTGCTGGCCTGGGCCATAATTCCGATGACATTTACATTGCCCGTTTTGCCTTGATCAATGCCCATGCCCGCCGTGGTATAGCGTTTCACATGCTCGACAGTGTCAAAGCCTTCGCGCATGGCAAGGCCGATATCATCCAGTGTGACATCATTCTGAATGTCGACAAAGGCCTTGTCACCGGGCTTTAGGCCATCGACTTGCCAAAGTGGGTGCAGATTATAATCGGGTGCTGGGGCCAGTTCGGGCAGGGTGAAGGGGGCGCTGGTAAAGCCACATTCATCAAGGCTGGCCGTCGTCGCCACGGCGGTTTCAGCCATCGCAGACGCCATATTCATGGTGCCGGCAGCAGCCCCGACACAGATAACCTTTTGCAGTGGCTTGTCCGGAATAAAGCTGGCCAGATCGTCATTATAGACCAGGCTACCACGTGATTGTGAGAACAGATGCACGGCCGGATTCCACCCACCGGATACGGCCAGAAGATCACAATCGAGGCGTTTTGTGGTGCCATCTGCGGCGCGGACACTGACGCCGCGAAGATGTTTGCCACCATGTGCAGCCAATATCTGATGCGCGGCATAAAGCGGTATATCAAGCCCGTCTTTTTCTGTCCCAATGGCATCTGGTTGGCGGCTGTCGATGATGCCGGCAACATCCGTGCCGCAGGACTGTAAAATATGGGCCAGCGCATAGGTACTGCTGTTATTGGTGAAAATAACAACCCGGCGCCCCGGTACCACGGCAAACTCAGTGACATAGCGTTGCACCGCCGATGCCAGCATTATGCCCGGGCGGTCATTATTGGCGAAAACAAGATTTCGCTCAATCGCGCCGGTGGCAAGCACGACGCGTTTTGCGCGGGCTTTCCACCCCCGCTGAAACACATGTTCCTCGGCGGGATTGCGCTCAGTTACCAAAAGCAGGTTATTTTCACGATAGCCCCAGGCGGTGGCGTCTTGCAGACGGGTGACGTTCTGGTTGGCATCAAGCTCGGCACTCACAGCCGTGACCCACTCCATCGCCGGTTTGGTATCAATTCTGGTCTGGCTCGCCCGTAAATGCCCGCCTGGATGCGGGCGGTCATCAACGATCATAACGCGCGCGCCGCTGCGACTGGCGATCAAGGCTGCCAGCAACCCACAAGCGCCGCCACCAACAACCAGCAAATCGCCATGCCAATAGCGTGTTTCGTATTGCTGGTCAGGGATGCGGTCATCCGGAGCCGCCGCGAGGCCAGCCGCCTGGCGAATTGAGGGCTCAAAAAGGTGCCAGTTTGGCCACATAAAGGTCTTATAATAAAATCCTGCCGGCAGGAATCGTGCAAAGAGCTGGTTGATCCCCAGCAGGTCAAAATTGGGCGAAGGCCAGCAATTGACAGATTTTGCTTGCAAGCCGTGGTGCAGTCGCACCGTGGTTGCCGCATGGTTTCCAGCCGCATTTTCACCAAGCAGCTCGACAAGACAAGATGGCTCCTCAACACCGGCGCCCATGACACCGCGTGGACGATGATATTTGAACGAGCGTGCTGTCAAAAAGACACCATTCGCTAGCAAGGCCGAGGCAAGCGTATCCCCGTCAAACCCTGAATAGGCCTTGCCGTTGAATTCAAATTCAACAGGCTTGTCGCGATTGATCTGGCCACCTGATTGATGCCGAAAGGGGGTTTGATTGCCAAAGGGGGTCTGCGTCATGTGCTTTGCCCATCCGTTATGGTGACATCATGCGTGACCGTGTGGCGATTGAGCGTAAACCATTTGCCACACCCTTTTGCATGCCACCAGTTTTCCTCGACATAGCCAATCGGATTGACCGGCACGGTAAGCCAGTCAATCCATTCAGAGTCGGTGACTTTGGCATCGGGACGTGGTGGTTTTGTCGGGCCAGCATTAAAAAATTCGGTCTCGTCGCGCTGTCCACAAAAAGGGCAAGGCAAGGTTAACATGATCTGGCCTTTCTTATCGGGCAGTTGTCGTTCCCGACTCTACAATGAAGTCGAGATGACGAAAACGGTTGAGGGTAAAGGGCGCGGCGAGGTCGTGCGGCTGGCCAGTTGCGATCAAATGGGCCAAGCTATAACCGCCCGCTGGTACAGCCTTGAACCCGCCCCACCATCCGCACGACACAAACAGGCCGGGGATGTCGGTTGCCGAGATTATCGGGGTTGCGTCATGCGCAATGTCTAGAACCCCGCCCCATTGGCGCAGCAATTTCAGTCGCCGAAACGCTGGGAACAATTCCAGCATGGTAACTACTGCGTCCTCAAAAACTGTTTGTTTTATATCCCGGCGAAAGGATTGTCCGGCATCTGGTGCGCCGCCAATTACAAGCTCACCCTTATCCGACTGGTTTAAATACACGCCAAGGTCAGGACAATTCACAATCACATCGATCAGGGGCTTTACTGGTTCTGAAACAAAGGCAGCAAGATTGAAGGATTTGACCGGCAACCGCAGGCCAGCGGTTTCGGTGATTGTCGTTGTGTGACCGGAAACAACGACGGCGACCTTGTCGGCCAGCACGGTTCCACGATTTGTCTCAACACCCTTGATGGTGCCATCCGTGTCACGCAGCAGGCTTTTCACCTCTGTATGCTGGTGGATTTCGACACCGCGGGAACTCGCTGAACGGGCATAGCCCCAGGCGACGCCATCATGTCGGCACACAGCTGCTTCCTTATGCACCATGGCGCCAATGATTGGCAGGCGCGTGTCCGGGCCACCACCGGTGAGCGCGGGTACGCGCCGCCGCAGCTCGGCAACATCGATCGATGAATAGCTTGACCCGTGCAGATAGCCATTCATCATGCGGCGGCGAATTTCCCGCATTTTTGGATAGGTCTGAACAACATCGATCATGCTCCGCTTGGAATACATGAGATTGAAATTCAAATCCTTTGCCAGCCCTTCAAACAAGGACACGCTTTTGACAAAGAAGGGGATGCTCTCATCGCGTAGATAATTGGACCGGACGGTCACTGTGTTTCGGGCAATATTGCCGCCCCCAAGCCACCCTTTTTCCAGAACCGCGACATTGGTGATGCCATGATTTTTGGCAAGATAATGGGCAGTTGCAAGACCATGCCCCCCAGCCCCAATGATCAGCACGTCATATTTCTTGGCCAGTGGCGAGTTTTTCCAGTAACGCGGCCAATTGCGATGATGGCTGAGCGCATTCCAGGCGAGACTAAAGGCGGAAAACTTACCCATCAGCAAACGCCTCTAAGGCCGGAAAATACGAAATGATCTGCATGTTTTCCCAATTACTACGCCACATCGCCAAGACCAACTAGGCCGACCGGTGCGGCAAAGGCACTGGCAAGTTCAGGCCAAGCTTTCAAGACGTTTCTTGTCGAGGCAAAGCGCTCTGGGTGCAATCGTCCATTCTCCCATAGGGCAACGCCATCAATGGTGACGGTTGGATCGATAACCATCCAGCAAATTTCGCCAGGTGGACCCGTGCCGCAGGTGTGAAAATGAAGAATTCTCGGATTGGCGAACACTGTCTGCGCCCAGCGGACGGGATCCGCCGATGCAGACATGTCATACCCCATTAGGGGGTGAATGCCCGCATGCCACGAATCAATATTGAAGGCATCAAGACCAAATTTAGCGGCAACCTGTTCGTAATGCCTGCGAAAATCTCTAACAAGATCTGCCGGGCCTGTGATGTCGGCGATCCGGGCGCCGTCTATATGCGCCGTGACAATATCACGAAGCTCTAGGCAGTTCGGTTGGTAGACTTTGGAGCCTGTTGGTGTCAGAAAATGTGTCAGCTTGACCACGCCTGCAAAACCATTTGCAAGCACCGGCTTTGGCACACCCATTGGATAACGGCTCACGATAACTTCGTCGCCTTCGGTCAGGCTTTCACCGGGTGACCCCTCAAAATCGGTCCCAAGTGGGCAGGTGACACGAATGTGGCGCCCCCCTAGGGTTATCTCATCGACCGCATTTTTCAAGGCGATCATTGCCACGTGATCGAGGGTGCCATAACCGCTGGCCAGCATTTCGGCGTTCAGCGCATAGCTCATGACTGAACGTGGACCAACATAGTGAGGCTTAAACCGGCCCTGATCACCAATGCGGGCAAAGAAAATCACCTCGTCAGCCGAATTTATGGCGATTTGAACAACGTCGATAGTATGGTTTTTGGGCGCGCCAACCATTAGCATTTTGACCTTGGCGCCCATTTCCAGGAGGACGGCCTCAACGCTTGCTGGTGCGGCGGCATCATACCAGCCAAGTTGCGGGTCTTCTGCAACGATCAGAATGGTTTTGCCAAAAACATCACCCAAACAGCCTTTGATCAGGTTCTTTGCCCCTAATCTAAGCGGGGCGTCAAAGAAATAGCCTGTGGCGTCAAGCGATGAATTTAGTTCTGTCTTTGATTTCATCATCATAGCTCCCCCTAATCCGAATAATATCCGATGACATCTCCTTGAGTTGTTACCCCAAGACCATTCAAACATCGGTTCACATAATTGAAATAACCGATGATCTGGTTGGCCTCTAAAATCTGTCCATCATCTAGTCCGGCGTCCTGCAACACGCGAACATCTGACTGCTGCATGGTTCCGGGCGATAACGTCAATCTTTCTGCATATTGCAAAAGTGCCAATTCTGCTCCGTCAAAAACATCTTCTGGGCGGCGCTTTTTCAGCGCCGCCTCAACTGCATTGGCACGGTCTTCATCGCCAATCAGATGGGCGGCGTTTTTCCAGTGATTTGCATAGGAATATTCACAATCATTCAGCGCCGATACATACGAGCCGATCGCTTCCTGCAGCCAGGTTGGCAAAGTGTTCGCCGGATCATGTAGAACTGCACGATAAAGTACCACATGGCCGTTCATCGTATTGGGTCGGTGCGAATGAACGCGCATCACATTATCGACGGTGCCATGCGGTGTTCGTGCAAGATCTAGTGCCTTGCGAAGATCTGGGCTTGCATCAGCGTCATTGATCATTGAAATCCAAGCTGTCATATCGATTTTCCCGAAACGAGCCGTTACCAAAAACCGGATGGCTTCTATACATAACAAAAACGGACTGAAGTCAGTCTACATTGTGAATAATGTTATGACTTGTCAATATGTGTTTTCCCACTTTTAGGCGGCTGTTTTTTGCGCTGGCAAGGAAGGAGGTGCACTTTTTGGCAAGCCCAGTTGCCGCCGGCGGTTAAGACCAGTGATCACACGGTTTTAACAAAACTTGGTCTGGTTTCTGCGCTAATATGACGCGCTGCCTTTTTCTGTTTGCGACGATGGCATCCGGCGAAAATCTGGCTTGGATACGATGGCAAGAATGCTATCTTAACCTTTTTGCATCAGAGGTCTGAATGGCGCAGCTATTAACGGTCAGGCAGTATCAACGAGCCCCTTCACATCATAAAACCCGTCGCAAAGAGAGGCAATTTAGGCGCCGCCAAGACCGACTTTTAGTAGCATGGTGTATTGTCAATCTGATGTCGCGTGGAATTTTTATAGAATAGCGCAAAAAGCCAGCCGGATGGTATGAAAAATAAAAAGTAGCCAAATTGGTAACAAGAGTGGCAAACCTCAATGGTCTTGGCGGGCAAAGGTGTGGCGGGCGTGGATATAAGTTCCCAGCCATCAGTCCACATTCACAGGTTTCATTTTTTTCTATCCAACGTCCGTTCGATAATAAATCCATTGCCACATTATAGGGCGTGCGTTTTGGTAGTT
>Ga0209425_10003742_pt1 | contig 15914 bp, 16 predicted proteins | sample COG_05_FD_184749 | JGI IMG/M metagenome (GOLD analysis project Ga0209425, IMG submission 184749) | Pelagic Microbial community sample from North Sea - COGITO 998_met_05 (SPAdes) (version 2) | ecosystem: Environmental > Aquatic > Marine > Neritic zone/Coastal water | place: Helgoland, sampling...
GTATATTCAGCAAATAATTTATTTCCACGCAAGTTAGGATGTACGTCATTGAACAAATCTTGTTTTTCTAACTGTTTCCAAAAGAAAAAAATATCCCATACATCATCTGTCAAACTTTTATTAGGTTCTATATCTGGGTTTTCATGCATAGTTCTGTGTACGATTTCTGCTCCCCAACATTGTCTAAAACTGTAACTACCTCCATCATCCATTGTTACATTGATTTTTCCTTTACGTGTAATCATTCCCGCCTTTTCAGCAAGAAAACGTTGCCAACTTTTATGCCCTACTACAATATTTGCATGATCACAGTCTACAATATCACTATGTGCACCAAACAACAACACTGGTCTGCCTAGGCGTGCAATACTATTTAGACAAAATTGGTTGCACTCTTGCCATATTTCTTTCCAATCATCTCTTGTAAGAAATTCTTTTTTTTCCATGTTAGTGGCACGTTTTAGGACACCAATTGGTTCATTATAGATCCATATTATAGGACCTTTTGTTTTTTTAAGACTATGTAGATTTTGCATCGCATCTGAACCATGAGCACTTTGATCAATATGAGCAATGTTCCATAATTTTGCTAGGTTGGTTGCATTTTCATCTTCTATTGGATAACTGCTAGCCGCCCAACTTGGTCCTGTATATGTATACATTACTCTTCGATCTTCGCCACTCGATATTTTGCACCAGCAACATGATCTCTATATCTATTGCCTGTACGTAACCATTGTTCTCCGTTGCCTTGCATAATGTCAACAACTCTGTCAACAGTACCATCTGTCCAATCGCTTATCAAGCCCATGTTGTGATGTGCTTCTTTTAGTAGGTTGCCTAGTTTAACTTCAACGTCATCAATACTCCAAGGAACATATAACCTATTAGGATCATTTGCAAATGTTTCTGGAAAACTTCTGTATGCTGGATACAATACATTACAACCTAATGCATCTGCTTCACTGACAGTATTGCTTACCCAATCTTGCAAAGCACAATTAAACAATACTCTACTATCATTTAGTATTTTATAGTATTCATGCTTTTGTAAGTTCTCATGTATTTCTAGTATGCCACGTGACTGTAGTTCTCTTGCACGTGTGATATACTTTTCATTGTTACTACGTAGCGGACCACCTTGTAGTATTGCAAACGTTTGAGCACCTGGATTTTGTTCGCTATAACGTTCTACTAGATCCATAAAGAAGTCTGGTTGCTTCTCTTGATCAAATCTTGCACTAAAGCAAATCCTGTTAGCACGTTCATTGAAAGGCTTTATCCGTTCGCCCAACCTTTCTTGAACTTCTGCTTTGCCAAATGCCAAGCCTGAGATATTGTATATAGGTGACTCCCAACCAGCAATCTTCATGTGTGCTACCATTTCTTCATTGGTAGCCAAGACTGTGGCAAACTCACATACCATTTTCTCATATAGGCCCATCCACTTGGACATACCCCACACATGTACAAAATCATCTGGATCAATTGCTTGGGCAAGACAGCGTACATATACACGGGGTCGTTGGGCAGTTGGAATCTGATCCATTATGTATGGAAGACTCTCTATGCCCGGCTGAAACATATCTTCAAAGTAAATTACATCTTCTCCACCGCACTCACCATTACGCATCATCTGTACTAGATTCATAATCTGGCTCATACCAAAGTAACTTCTTCCATGTGCATCTAACACTTGTCCAACTGAAATACTTTTTGAGTCATCAATAGTTGTGCCTGGAACATACACAACATCAAGTCCTCTACGATCAAACACACGTCGATTCCATTCAGTTAGTTGTAGTGTATACCGAGCTTCATAAGACTCAAGACCCATGTAGAATAGTTTACGCATTTTTACTCCTTTGAAATATGCCTAATTATACAGTCTTTTGTAGATTGTGTCAACCTAAAAGTCAACATCTTTGCCGTTTATATTGTAAGTACCGTGAGTAAAACCTCGATCCATCTTTTCGATCTCAGTCATGTCGTCACTATCAATCCTGCGATTAGGATCTCGTTTCATTTGTTGTAGGCGGTCTTCTGCACTGTCTTTGCCACACACAGAGCATACGCCTGATGCACCACCGCAACTGCCGCTTACACGTCGGCCTCTTAGGAGGCCTATAGCCATGATCGCTGTAATGACTAAGAAGAACACCAAACATATTAAAAACATCTCCATGTTAATAACTTATGCAACAACCATTCTCTCCGTCTTCACTGACTTCAATTGTTACACCTCTACCTGGGTATTTAGCGGCCACTTGTGTGTAAATATCATCTGCTATCATTTCACAACTTTTATAATCCAAGTTAAGGATGTCTTCCTTGTACAAGTTTTCCAACCAACGTTTGAACTGTATGAACTCAATGTCTCTGTCATTGTGGAATACATCAATGGCTACACGAAAGTGAAAGATGTGTCTATGCGGATAGCCTAAAAAACTGACATCATATTCATCACCAGTTGCTAGTTTAGGATCATCTAGTGCAGCTGGATACTTGTGGATACCTTCCTTCTTAAAAGTAACCCAAATCTGTCTAGTTGCTTTGTCTTTTGCACTTTCAATTGCTTCACGTTCTGCTTGTATCATTTAATTACCTCATCTTTAGAATAATCTGTCCAAGGAGTAAACTTTCTCCTGTCCATCAGTTTGTGTAAACTGTGTGTCCATACACCAGGATTAGTAGAATCAAAGTCTATGTCATCAATCTTTAACATTGTGTTGTAGTTCCAGTGTTTGATAAAAGGAATGCCAACTCTCAACTGCGGTATAAAAGTGTTGTATTCGCAGTAACCTTCTTCATGAAATGCTGTAAATTGCGATACAGGTATATCCAGTGTACACCATATGTTTTCTCTTAGAAACGGCATGATCATAAATGTCCATTCATAATGCTCATCATCATCTTTGGGATCATATGTATGATTGGCACCAAAGAAAATATGTTCGCATTTGTGTTTTTCGTACTCTTCTTTTATACCAACCACGTCTTGTATGCCAACGACAAACAGTGTTTTCATTCCAAATGCAGGAGTGTGCTCTACTTCTTTACCAAGAAACCATTTTACGTCTTCGTGATTAGGACGTTCCATTATTCAAGACACTTTATAATATCTTCTACATTATCCACTGGATTAACCTCTTCATCGGGTACAGTTACTAGCTCTTCGAGTATATTAGATAAGTTGGTTTCTAACACAGGAGAACCTGCAGATAAGTTGTTTACAAAAGCTAAACCTGTAGTAAGAGTTCTTAGTGTGAGATCTGGTCGATATCTTTTGAGTACATGCAATACTTTTTGTACATCACCATCTAGCAATACTATTGTGTCTTTATCTGAATGAAGTTCAATATTAATAAAATCACGTATAGCTTGCTCACAGTCGTTTACATTGTTAACAAGTGCTAGTTCAATCTTGTCACCAAAAGTTTTTTCAATCGTGTTGCTTGCAAAGAAATCATCACTTGTAGTCTCAACTATTTGTTGATTATCAAGCAACTTATGTTCTAGTGCAGGACTGTTGTCAACACCGATAGTTGGAGTATTTGATAATGCAAATTGTAAATCTGTTCCAGTATCTACGCCAATTTGTAAATAGTTACGTGGATTGCAATTACGATGAAACCATTGTAACCAAGCACTCTTTTCCATGTTTATATCCTCACTTTTAAGTTTTTATTATATTATAGTTTACTTACACTGTCAATCAAATAGTGCATTAAATTGACTTGCACTGTTAACAATTTTCTTGCCAGTAAAACCTCTTGTGCCTTTGATACTATCCCAAAACTTACTGTTGTCTTCAATAATCTGCATGCTTTTGTTATAATCTCGTGCTTCAAATACTTTTTCAACAACATCACGGAATAACACACGTTCAAATGTTTCGTGTACTAGCATTCCAGGAAGTATACCTTCATCGTATCTTACATTAGCATCTTGTACCGCTCTAATATGTTGCCAAACATTATGGCCCATAAGCAGTGCATAACTAAAACTATCCCAACTTGTCTTACCTTCTTTACCAATCTTATTTAGGTCGCCGGGTGCATAGTAGCAAATATCTCCAATAGTAAGTCTTGAGCTTATTGGTGAATCTTCAAACTTTTCATGAATACCATCACGTATTACAACATCACGGAAACTGTCTGTACCATGTGCATATTTTTTATCATCAGCAGTGGCTTCCATCATGTAACTCCACTTACCTCTGTCTTCGGTACGCAGGTTGGTATACACTTGTCCGTTAGCAGTTGCAAGGAATGGCGACGCACAATCAAAACTAATAGTAAAGTTTGCATTCGCATGACGACGTACACTACGTTGCACGTCAGTTAACAAACATGCCCACTCTAGTTTGCTAGTGCCTAAAAAGTGCATCCAGTCATGTTGGCCTTTTTCCAACAAGCCTTCATGTATAAGTGTAACCAAACGTTTCAATACCAAGTGTACATCACACATATTCTGTCCACCCATACCCCAACCATCAAATGGTCGATCATACTTGTCTGAACAAAACTTCTTCATGGTATCGTACCATGAGTCTGCTTCTGTGTGGTTACTTCCTTGTAGAACGTTTAGTATCTTTAGATCGCCGCCTCTACTTGCCATCCAAAATTCATTGTTGAACAATGTAGCATCAACTGCATCTTTATAACTTTTGATTCCACATGCTTCACTTGCTTCTTTATCCAAGTAAGTCCATGTAGGAATATCCATGGTCATACCATGTGTTGCTATGCCCATTTGCCATGCAATAACCTGTTCACGTTTCTTTTCACAAGCCTTGTCTTTAGGATCAGCCCAAGCACCTGGCCACACACCTTTGGCAATTTGGAATCCACCTGAGTCAGCAAGCATGATAGTATCTGCTTCTCTGTTGCGAACCATGTCTTCTTTGGGTACTTGTTTGTTTAGGTCCATGTCAGCATGTCCAGCTGAATACAAACTATACTTGTAAGGAAACAATGCTTCTTTACTGTTTAGCCAGTTCAGTGCTTCCATGTTTGGAATGCCTTTTGGCAACCTATCACCAATAATTTTGTTTTTGTCTGTAGCAGGAAAACGTTCCTTGCCTATGTATCCAGCATAGAAACTGCTGATAGCAGGCAAGAATACTGCGTAGTCTTTCTGTTTAAGTGTTAGGTTGTCCTGTTCAATCATTACTTGCTCTGTGCAGGAAGTATGTAATCATAAACTGCAATACCGGAATCAACTGTGATCTTTGTTGCACCACTGTCGCTTATTCTCACAGTTTTGTCTCCTGTTAAGTTCATAATTGCTATAAACTGTTGCACTGGCCAACTCCATGTTTTTGTAAGTGTACCACCTACATCATGTTGAAATACAAAATCACCTGCATGTGTACTATGGTCTCCAAACAGGAATTTCAGGTGTCCATCTTCAGTTTTGGTTTGGAATGTTGTCTCTTCAGCATTTGCTTGTGCTTGCATTTTCAATCTCATGATGCTTGCAGTGGTTGGTTCAAATTCAATGTTCCATGGAACATCTTTCATCTTAACGCCTTTTAACTTTTCGTTAACAATTTCGCTAACCATAAATCTATAGTCATTTTTAAAATCACCAGCGGCGTTTTTAAAGTGCAAACCAACTGGTGCTTGTTCGCCATTGCGTTCTTGTCTCTTCACAGTTATTTCTGCATTTTCTTTGTATTCACCAATATTAAGCAGTATTTTTAGTTTTGCTAAGTTAGGCATACCAAATGTACCAATGTAGTCTGCAACTGGTTTGTGAAACTTTGCTTGTAGAACAACACTCTTGTCCTCTGCAAGACCGTCAACACTGGTTTCAGTGTCTGTGCCTGTGATTTTAATTAAGTCAATACAACCTAAATCATAGCTGTGTTCAACCAAGTCTAGTAGATAGTCTCTCATGTGTTTTTTCTCCAGTTTATAAATCCATTATTTGAGCAAGTCCTTGTCCTGCTCTAATCGTACTAAGTTCACCTGGCTTTTTAATCTCCAGCCAACTTATTCCATTGTTGCGTTCATCATAGTCTCTGGCAACAAGTTTTATTATTTTGAATCCAAGTTCTTTGCACATAGTCTGCATCTCTGATTCTGTAGTATAACAATAGTACATCTCGTCAACTTTGTCAATGCCTTTTGGATAATCACAGTTGTTAAAAGTAAAAATTACAACTCCACCTGCTCGCATGATATTGTATAAACTTTGTAGATATTTTCTTATAATGTCTACAGTTTTAAAATTAAAATAGTCTATTATAACACAAAATCCTATTTGTTCTTTTGGTAATCCAAGTAGAGGATCATCATCTTTATCATTCATCACGTAAAAATTTGTGCGTCTTATCATTGTGTCGTTGAAAAATTCTCCTTGAAATTGTTCAAGCATGATTTGATCATCATCAACAATATATAATGGTGTGCCTGCTAATATGTGTTTAGTTACATCTCCATAGCCGGGCGAAAGTTGTAGTGTAGGATATTGACTGCTTATATAGGTATCAACTGTGTCAACTAACAACTGCCTGCTTTCATCATTATTAATTAAATTATTTGCCCGTAGTCTGGAGCGTCTAATCTCTGGATGCATTAATTGATTTTCTTTATAAATTATTTCACTCTTTTGATAATACGGTTGTTCTAGTGTTTCAATAGTATTCTGAAGATCTGTTCTAAACTTATTTAGATTATCCGACAAATCCTCTAAATTTTCCAGCACCTTAAGATGGTTACCTTGCATTTTTTCTTTTAGGTTATCACTGTCAAATTCGTGTAGTTTTATGTCAGAAAGCAGAGCACTTAACTTTGAGTTGATATGCTTTTTTAAGCCTTCGTCATCAAGATCTTTAATAAGATTCTTATATTTTACAAGATTTTTTAGTTGCACTAGTCAAACTCAAATAATGTATTAAAAGTATTAGTAGTATCCGTTTCACTTGCTAAATCCCACTCAAGAACATGTAATAGGTTGTCAATCTTTTGATCAACCACAGTTGCCTCCATAGCCGCATCATCAAAGGGCAAATCTTTGAACCATTGTGGCAAATGCATCTCATCAGTGGGATAGCCTATTGATGTCCAGTTTAGTGGATTTGCCTTAAGTTTGCACACAATAGTTTTCATACCATCTACAATACTTTGGCTATAGTTATCTGAATTCATCTTTTTCATAGTATTCCAGTTCATGCCAGCTCTTACATGTCCAGGCATGTTTGCACGGCCTTCACGTTCTTCTTTCTTGCTGTACATAGTTAGATTGTTAACACGTTTGGGTGAACCTTTTTCCCAAGCAGGTCGTTCTTTGAAATCAAACTTGAATGCTTTTATCATTTCAATAATCTTGTCTCTGCCAGCACCAGCAAGTACTTCAACAAGCAGTGTCATCAAAAAGTCTTGAATAACCTTTGGTGTATCACTACGTTTTAGGTCCAAGCCCATTGCTTTGATCTTGCCTTGTTTGCCAGTTATATCCAGACGTTTCCCTTCACTGTCAAATATATTAATAGCATAACGTTTTTTTGTAATAAACAGTCCTCGATCAGCAACACTTTCTCTACCGCCTTTGATAATAAGCCCGTTGTCTCTTGGTACATGAAATGCTTGCTCCATAAACCTTGGCCAACTTTCATTCAGTTGATCACTGATAGCATCATAGAGTTGTATACAAATTTCTTTGTTCCATTCCATATTACCAGCTTCAACATCTTTTTTAATAACTGGCCATGCACTAAAATAAACTGAATCTGTATCACCATATATAACTGCTTCGCCAACATGATCATATTTGCCAGCAATAGCCTCATTGACAAAACTATCCATATGATGTGCAATAGCTCTACCAGTTAGTGTGGTTGATTGTCCAATACGTTTATCAAAGAATCTACAACCAGGATTAAGAATAGCACCATACAAACTGTTCAAGTTAATTTTCTTAACTAGTTGTCGTTTATCTAAAAACTCTATCTCATCTGGATCTGTGCTAGATCTTAGTTGCTTTTGTATTTCCTGACGTTCTCTGTACCAACGTGCCAACAAACCAGGTATAACACCTTCTTTTTCATACGTAAATATAGTACCATTTGCACTTAGTATCCAAGGCTGGTTACTGTCAAATATAATTTTCCATATCTCTGCGGCACTATGTACAGTTTCGTCACCATTCTCCCAGTCAATGGTAATTTCCGTGCCACGTTCTTGTTTCATAACCGCAGTATATTCTAGTGTACCAAACAAGCCTTCCCATGCCATTGCGAAACTTGACTTGTTATCTATCTTGCCTTTGATGTAGCGATTGGTCATTATTGGACGCAATTGTCCTACTATGGTTTCGGGTGCCATGTTTAATGCTCTAATAGCACTAGGATATAGACTGTTGATATCAATAGCACCAATCCATTCATGTAAACCTTTTTTAGGATATGCCACATAAGCACCAGCTGCCGCAGTATCTTCGTCAGTGAGTCTATCACGTCTATTAGGAACAACCATACCTTGTTCATGTGCTTCGTTGATAATTGCTTGTTCAGTAACTGCAACTGCACCCATTGTTGTTTGTAACAACACAGTATTTGCATGTGCTAGTTCACTTGCCAATGCAATAAAACGCAGTTTCTTATCCATCTTGTCTAGCAATGCAGTATCCTGCCTTGAATACTCAATGAATGTTTTAAAGTTCTGATTGTACAGTTGATCCAGTGTGCCTTCATAGGCAGTCTTTTTCTCATCAAGTTCATATTCACCGATAGCATCTAAACTATAGCTGTGTCGCTCTTCATAGGTGTACTTTCTGTACAGTTGCATGTAGTCCATATGAACTCTGCCAATGGTATCAAATGTAATGTTCTCTGATCCAAAACGTTCGAATGTACGTTTTTTAGGAAGTTGACTCCACAAACAAAAACGTCTAGTGTCATCCTTGCTTAATACTCTTGCAGTTCTGTTTACCAGATAAGGTATATCATAACCTTCACTGTTCCAACCACTGATGATATCTGCATCTTCGATCAAATCCAAGAATGTTCCTAATAGTTCTTCTTCTCGTTCAAATAGCATTGTGTTAGGAAACTCGTTGCATATTTCTTGTGCAGTTTGCCAGCTCATTGATTTTGGCGGTATAACCAGTGTGACCAATTGCTCCATCCACTGCAAGTATATACTAATAGCAGTTACGGGATTAAAAGGATCTGCTGGCGAACTATATCCTCTTACAGGATCAAAGTCAACCTCAATATCAAAAAACGCAGTTTGCAACTTAGGTGCATCAATGCCTTTGTAGTTTTCTTCAAAGCATCTAAACACAGGATTTATATCTGATTCAAAGATATCTTTGCCAGATTGCATACGCAGTTCCTTGCGAAACTCCTTGTTGTTACGTGTCGAGAACCTGCTGACAGGTTGTCCATAGATACTTTTATGCTTGCCTCTTGGGTCAGCATAGTAGAAACAGTATGAGGCAGGAAACTCTCTATATTCTCTCCTACCATCAACACGTTCTACAATGTGTATTCTATCTTTTTCTCTGTCAAATAGAGCATCAACATAACTCACAGATTATAATGTCCTTCCTGCAGTAGTAAGTATCTCATCTAATAGTTCTTGATCTTCTTTTTCTGCAGTGTAACTTGCCTTGTGAGCAATTCGTATGGCTTTTTTTAACACACTTGGTTTAATTTGTAGTTCTTCAGCAATTGATTTCACTGTGTCATTGAGCCCTTCGTTTAAGGCTTCTACTTCGCTCATTACACCCATACCTTCGTTGATGATTTGTGTAAGTTTTGCTTTTTGTTCTGAGTCAAATTGGGTTGTCATGTAAATACTCCTTTGTAAAACATATTGTACATTAGATATTATCTGTAGTCAAGTGTTATTTTTCTAAATTTAAAATTTGGAATATGGTTTCTAAACCTTGTTCGTCTTTGAGCAAGATGTTTTCATCTGCAAACAATATTTGTTGTCCACTTTTGAGACTTTGTTCAAACAACTGTTTTGTTTTTTCAACAGTGCCAGAGAAAGCATGTATACTTGGCACAATCAATCCGCTTATATTGTCTCTTTCAACAAAGTCTTGCAGTTTAGGCATCCATGTACAACCCCAATATTCGTTACTCCATTCGACTACGTCTAGTCTAAGTTGACGTGCTTTTCCTAATAAAAATTCACGTATGATAAAGTGTGGTGTCTCACCTATGTATTGTGAATTTTGATCAACAAAGACTACCCAAGGACCACTTGCAAGATCAGCAGGATCTAGTTTACTATAATGTCCTTTTAATCTGTAGAAACTGCCTGCACGTCTTGGACCAAGATCATGTCCTATTAGTGCATACCGTGCATCAAAACTGACTCTAGTGATATCAGTCTCATTGTTTATGTTTCCATGTACATGTCCTTGATTAAACAACCATGCTTGTCCTACATCAATTTCAACAGGAAAACATTTTTCAATGCTTAGCCTTTGTATTTCATTTAATGGTAATTGTTCGTTGTGTATACGATTCATTATTTCTATACTATCATCCCAACTTACCACTTGCATAGTATTTGTACCCCATGTTTTGGTAAGTGGTATCCATACTGTGCCCATGTGGTTGTTATAGCCTGTCCAATAGCCTGTGTGAAATGCAAGTAATCTTCCAAGTGCATCTTGATTAGGAACAACAAAACGTATGCCACTTGTTGATTGTATTAGATAATCTTTGCCATCTACTAGGTCACTTACATAATCTGCAAAGAAACTATCAAGTCTTCTGCTAAATTCTTTACTGTTTGTAAAAAGTTCTAGGTGTTTACGTAAATCAATAAACTCTGTGGTTGTAAAGTACTTGTGGATTTGTGTAAGGTCAGGTAGCTCTGGCTTGAGTTCACGGACTGCTTCAAAAAAGTATTCTGTCCAATTGTGTTTTGATTTGTCATAATCAAGCACCTTATTATCCCAACGTTCATCAATCTTCCAGTTGTAACTTTCCAGTACATTTTCTATTCTTGCTGTCATGTTTACTCCTTATATCCTACTTCTAAATTTTGTTCACCAATCAAATTAAACTTATCGCCACACATCACACCACAACGTTCTAGTTTGCTTCCGTTTGTCCAACTGCGTTTAATGTTTTCAAACCAAGGTCCTTCGACTATTTCTTGAAGTTTTCCATGAAACACATTTGTACGTGGTAAACCTCCACTTTGTTGCATTAGTCTTTTAATTAGTATTTGATCAGCAGTACCGTCAACTTCTGGGCCATATAGTCTGTCATGTAACCAACCACACGGAAATACAAAGCCATCAGCACCAATGTAAATCTCTTTGATATTTAACGCATTACAACTTATACACGCAGTTTTTGCGTATTCACTAATACTGCGAATATTTTCTAGTTTATCATAGTTACTGTTACGCCACTTTTTGTCCGTGGGCGGATATATTATGTAATCGACTAGATTCTTTTTGTTGTATACTGTTAGTTTGCTTTCGTATTCATGTTTTCTATTAAGAAATCTGCCTGTACGTTTTGCACTAAATTTTGCAAAACCCATCTCTTTGCTAAGTGTTTCAGCAGTTTCTACTTGATGTTGGTTGTGATCAAAAACAATGAAGTCCCAGTATGCAATACCACCACCTGCAATATATGTAGTTGCATTGTCCATTACTTTGTTCCATAACACATTTCTTCTGTAAATGTGATTTGTATCCTCTAAACCATCAATACCAAATGCTATAAAGTCTACATATGGAGCAACTTCAACATAGGTTTTGTTTTTTCCTATTCCACCATTGGTGTGTATTCCAACTTTTACTGTGGGCAAAACCTCTTTAATGTATTGCACTATCTGTGTTATGTAGTAGTTACTAAATGGATCCCCGTAGGTCCCACAAAAATAAACCTGTTCTAAACTTGTAAACAATGTCAATGGCACATTGTCTTTGAACTCTTGTAGTGTCCAATTCTTCAATGGCAATGTTGTGAGTGTCTTACCACCAAAGTAATTGCGTGGACACTGCGGACAAGCGGCGTTGCATAGGTTTGTAATTTCAAGTTGCAAACTTTTTACTTCACTAAGTGTTATCATCTTAACAATGCAATCTGTGTATAACGTTTGTCTATACAATCCTTAACTGTGTCTACTACACGTTCCACAGTCATGCCACCTGAAAAATTATTCATCTTGCTGTTAAATTTGCCTACTTCAAATGTTGTTACAGTATTGCGTGGATTATCAGATATCTTTCTATTGTAAAGTTTGCCAAATTCGCTTAGTGCAGATTTACTAAGATTATAGTAGAAGTCGCCTGTATCAATACCAGGATAACTACTCCAATATGTTCTTGCACTTGAAAAATTTATTATATGTGCATTTTTTAACTTGTTATAAAACAGTTCTGTAAGATATACTACACTAGTAAAATTTACAGTCAGATGATCCCATGCATCATCTACCTTTGGCGAAACTGCAAAGGTATTGATTACCACATCTGGTGTGTGGCTAAGTACCAATCTATGGCATTCATAACGACTGCTGAAATCATATTCTGGTTTGCCAACGATGGTGCAGTCTGGCAATGCTTTTTCAAGTGCTTGTGCAATCGTGCTTTTTCCTAGTATTAGTATCATGACATGTCTCTTATTATAGTGTTAGCAGTTTGCTCATTCTGTTTTATACACGTTTGTGCAAAGTCACCACTAACAATGTGTTCACGGTTGTATTCATTAGACTCTTTAGTAAAGTGTACTAATTCCTCAATGGAATAAATGTTTATGGTTTTACAAAGTTCTACTAACTTTTCTAATCTACTAAGGTTTCCAGGGTCCCGATCAAAACTTAAATCTAAAGGCCCGTAGTCAAACATAAAACCTAAATGTTGAAGTTGATTGTATACATCATATTGACTAACTGGTATAAATGCAGTTTCACCTAGTAAACATTTGAAAGTTTTTTCACTAAGATGTGGCCCTGATCTAGTATATGCTCCATAAGTGTCCTCAATATAACTGTGGTTGTAGGATTCTAAACAAAAATGCAGTGCTGCCTCAGTGTATGCACGACCGTTTGGATTTGAATTCTTTTCCTGGTCTGCAAAATCTTTAAAGTTATCTATTTCAATTGTTTTACCTGCATATTTTTGTTTGAAAGTTTCCGTAAGTTCGTCTAGTATAGGATACCCAGTTTTTGCATACCAATTAACGTTTTTTGATTCGATCCAGCTGCTGAGCTTTACTAAACTTTTATCTTCAATTAATTCCAAAATTGCAGTAAAAATAATTAATTTACTTTGTGTTACTCTATTGTTGATTGCACTAACCTTATACTTTAAATTTTTTTGTGCAATGTTTGGCCAAAGTTTATATATACGGTTAATTTGAAAATGCCAACTATGGTATGTGTAAAATTTTACATTTGGCCAAAGATCAAAGTTGTCATATGGCCAGCCATCGTTTAATATAATAATGTTACCGCTTACTAGAGTGGCTTGTTGACGGAGCCATTCCCAATCTAAAGGCTCGTTATGGTAGGATATGATGTAATTATCGTATCCTGGCGGCAAATCAGGATCTTTTCTAAACAACCACAAGCCAAAAAAGTTTTTACCTGGAAGATCACGTAACCATTCAAGTTCATCCCATTCTAGTACAGAAGGAAGATCGCCAAATGTTCTTGCACCAGCAAGATAGTTTAAACGTTCAGTCATATGAATACTTATAGGTTAGATAGTGTGGCACTTTAAAAACCAGGGTAGCGATAACTTGGTTCTAGGGCAGTACCCTCCCTAGCCTTTTGGATCGGTCCTAAGGCTATTCTTTAACAACATCTTTGAAACTACTTGTACTGAATCTCTTTTTGTTTAGACTTTCTATGGTTTCCAATGGCTTGCGTTTGCTGGGACAAAATTTGCATTGGTCAATAACTTCGTCAATGTTATCTATGAACTGTTTCCCTCTCTGGGCAAATTCTTCAACCGCAAGAGGTTCATAACTGTGTAATATTTTTCTATCTTCATCGCTAACATCAAATGGATTTTGTTTATCAAATTCAGGCATGATTCCAACTGGTCCACATTTGTACAACTTACCATTTATAAAGTGATGACACATATGATGTACAAACGAGCATTCATCGTGTGCTTCTTGTGGGTCACTGTTTTGTAAGACAAAACGTTTACTTAATGGATCTTGTTGCACTGCGGCTTGTGTAAACTGATTTTCAATCCAGTAGTGTACTCTTATACGATTTTCATCAACAAGAGCATAATCTGCACCCATAGTGCCATTTGTATCAGTGTTACGTTTACCATCAAATTTTTGTATCTTGCCTTTTAAAAACTTATAGCCTTCTTCAAAATGCCTGTCGAGATCATTGGCATTATGTACACTTACACCTATCCAGTTGTTGCCAGATTCTCCGTACGGAGACTTAAAAAACAATGCATCATATAAACCTTTAACATGATTTATTCTAGTTCCATTAGTAAGTATCTGTACTTTCTTTTTCCATAGTCTATTGATGCCTTTGATCCAACTTGTAATGCTTGGATTCATCAGTGGTTCACCACCTAATATGCAAATCTTTTGAAGACGTATTTTGGTTGCCCATGACTCATAGGTTGCTTCATAGTCTTTCCAAATTTGATGACCTTTAAAATTCCAGTTGTTGAATCGATTGCACTGAGGACAGGCAATGTTGCAAACATTGGTAATATAAAATTCTATGTTTGGTACATAGGTACGCGGATCGTTAGGATGGTCATCCGGAAACCATGCTGGGTATCTCATGAACTATTTGCTTCCAAGTTGCGTGTCAAACTCATGGTTTTCATTGCTCTGAGATCATGATAGTCTTCGTGTATTCTCACTATACTTGGTGAGATGTGATGTATATCAATTTCATCAGTGGTGTGTAGTTGATGATCAGCTGGACGAAACCCATACATATTACACTGCTCTATTATGTGTGCCGCTGCATGAGGTTTTATAATGTATCCATATCCTCCCATGGAATATAGTCCTCTACTGTGTTCCAGTTTACCGTGAACTTCTCGGTCGTGCAAACTCCATATTGTAATTTCTTCGTTTTGCTCTGATAGCTTTTTATTGTAAGTTTTACTGTATGGGTCCAAGCTATCTAATTTAAGTACATCAGGAAATAAATCAAGCACATTTTCAGGTAATGGACGCAGCATCCAAGCATCATGTTCAAGTATCATAAAAGGATCGTTGTTCTCTACACACTCAGTCCATAGAAAGTAGTGACTAAGAAAGCAACCAAGGACTCCTAAACGTCCACCTTTCATTTTTGATTTATACTGTCTTAGTCCAAGATCATGTAGAATTTGATGTGCATCTTTTCCGTGTATGCCTGGAAATATTTCTGCCTCAATTCCAAATTCTTTTGCACGAGCAATACACTTTGCTCCCATTGATCGTGATATTTCACTGCTTTGTAAAACAATTATTCTAGTTCTCATTGACAACTGCTCTCCAACGTTCTATCCATTGTTGCTTTAGTGCATCGACCTCAGGTGTTTTATATGCTCGTTTAGTTGACTTCTTTGTACTTGATGTCTCTTGATATATTTCGTCGTTGTTATTACCAGTAAATTTGAAATGGTCATGAAACAGTTTACTTGAGATGCGTTTGTATGCTCCAATTTCATAGGTGATATCTTGCACCCATTGGTCAACAGGATTTATACCTATCATGTCAAAAGTGTCTATCCATAATCGTGGCAAACACGGAAACAGTGTGCTTTCAGGACGCTTGCCGTTTGACTCCATGCTGATCAAAGAATTGTAATCACGATGCTTGTAGATTTCATCATCCCATCCTTGGTCACGCATGTACACATCATCGTTCCATACAAGATACCATTCACTGTCTATGGATCTTGCCATATGATTGTAGTATTCGTGCAAGCCACTCCATCCTGTG
>Ga0209425_10003750_pt1 | contig 15898 bp, 16 predicted proteins | sample COG_05_FD_184749 | JGI IMG/M metagenome (GOLD analysis project Ga0209425, IMG submission 184749) | Pelagic Microbial community sample from North Sea - COGITO 998_met_05 (SPAdes) (version 2) | ecosystem: Environmental > Aquatic > Marine > Neritic zone/Coastal water | place: Helgoland, sampling...
CCTCAGCCTGGCGCCGATAACTTTGCAACAAGATTTCACTCATCATTAGCCCCAGCAGACATAAGCTTCCAATCAGTGGAGTCCGACTGGCGAAAACGAGACTCAATACTGCACATAATACGAAGGCGATGTTGATGATTCGCCACGAACGAACGCGTTGGCCTTCTCGGGTAAAAAAATCGCCGAGAACATGATCTTCAACATTCATCTTCCGCCTCACACCTGCAAAATTTTCTTCAATCTTTCAATGCAAGCCTCGTCAATAACTGTGGCTTCATCCCACCCCAGCCCCTTCAGTCCTTGCAATTGGCTGGATTGCACTGAAACACTCATTCGCTCGTGAGCAAATTGCACAAGGAGTCCAAACACAAGAACGGCAGCGAGGCCGAAATACCAACTGGACAGTGCGGCAATACCAATGGAGATGATGACTCCAAAAACCACGGCTAAAATCGTCCGGCTTCTGATCCGATCTGCCGTTTCAACCGCATCCAAAATTCGTTTGGCAGCTTCTTTCTTGGTCATCGCCATGAAGGGGCGAGAACGCCCTTCAAAGTGAAGATGCCGCCTCGGCCTCAAGCCATTCATCCAATTCTTGCAGGGAGTTGGCAGTACCAAGGGCAGACGAACCCCAACGAGGAGGTGATTGGGGTTCTTGGACAAGAACACTATCGGTGAGGGTCACGTTTCCACGAGGCTGCATAGCCAAACGTTCCAAGACATCCCCCATCGTTCGTTGCATCTGCGTGGTTTGTTGGGTTTGTAGCTCCAATAGACGCTCCATGCTCTTGAGAATCATATCGTTTCGCTCGTGTCGACTTGCGAGCGCTTGGGATGCAATTTCCATAGCTTCCTCTTGCCGTTTGAGTAATTCTCGAGCCGCTGGACTACCCACAGCATCTCTGCGCTGAATTTCTTCAATGGCTTTGTTCAACTGAATGTGACGCTGCGTCAAGGCCCGTTCCAAATTGTCAATGTCGCTATTTGCGTCCTGTAGCAATCCCTGCAATTGATGACTTTGATGATGCATGCCACGCAATTCGCTATAATGTTGGGCCGATTCAGAAAAAAAGGCGAACACAACACCAGCTGCCAACGCCATTTCCGGCCGAAACAGGAACACCGTGAAAACATACCAAGTAAACAATCCAACAATGATCGACCTCATCATTCCCATGAAATGAATATGGTTCCCGGACATAAAGGAAGTGCCGTGGGAGTCCTATGGGGTCCCAATTATACAGGCAAGGGGATGAAGCAATCATCGTCAATTTCAAGGAGAACTCCGGTGGAAAGTAAGTGGTCCAATGCCTCATCAAATTCACGGTCTTCAATGCCCAGGTGTTGGACGCCAGAAAAAATTGATTCCAAGGTGGCTACCGGTTCACCCTTTGCCAATTCTCCATCCACCACCATAAGCATGGCTTGGCAGGTTATAGCCAGCAAGGGGTCATCTGAATTGTCGTTTGGCATCAGGTCAAGAAAAACATTAGATGCGTGATGCTCCAACTGTTCCTCACCCTTCTGCGAATCTTTGTGAAGTGCTCGTTCACCAAGTCCTCGCAATGGATGCTCTTCATTGAGGTCAAAGCAATCAAACAAATTCTGTTGATGAGGATCTTGGTTTGTAAGGGGCTGATGATTTGATTCAAGCCGACGCCCCAAGTCTTCCAAACGGCGTACTCGTTGCTCAATCATCAACTTCTCACGATTCAAATCGATCGCTAACAAATCCATTGCTAAGGTTGCCTGCTCCACCAACCAATTTTGAACATCCCATGCAGGATTTACTCCCAACATAGTATCGGCTAATTTCTGAACTTCTGCAGGCATGTCCTCAACAGACAAACGCTTTTCTTGTTCGTTTTGTCGTTCGTCTGCCATGATAAGAAGAGTCGCTTGACAGCCTATGAACCATGCCCTCAACCACCAACCAATCTTTCCTTTGGAGACCGAAGGACTGAGCATCAATGCTTCAGAAAAACACGGTCCAGCGGAAGCAAGGGTCTTGAGTGCGCCAGATTTTCGAATCGTTCTCAATTGGGGTTTTGTTCATGTATGGGGGACTTATCGCCCAAGCATGGTTGACCATCGAATCACGGTGTTGCCGGGCGACGGGACTGGGCGCGAAGTGGCCCTTGAGGCTCAACGCATCCTCGAAACCATTCAAGCCCATACGAATCATGGCTTTGACCAGACAGTCATTCCTTGTGGGGGGCAGCTCTATGTTGAAACCGGCGAAGAATGGGCTCCGGGTTCGTTTGAATTTTGTAGAGATGAGACCGATGCCATCTTCCTCGGAGCCATCGGTCAACCGGGAGCTCTTCTGCCCAACGGAGATCTCGCTGGCGGTTCCGTCATTCTTGGTCTACGAAGCGGATTGGACCTCTATGCTAACGTTCGCCCCATCAAACTCTACGAAGGTGTACCTCACAAAATTCATGGGAATTTTCGACAAATTTGGGAGCCCGGAATGGTCGACATGACCATCTTGCGAGAAAATACCGAAGGGCTCTACCATGCGCTTCTCCGTCGCAGCGCTGACCGCGCTCAAGGCCGAGAAGAATACGAACCCGCCCCGATGTCATTCCCCGGTCTAGAAGGGGAGGTCGCCTACGACCCGCGCCCAATTTCACGTGCGGGTTCGGAACGATTGATTCGTATGGGCTTTGACGTGGCCGCTACACGTAATGGAGCCCCTAGTGATGGAGTCAAACGAGTTTCTTGCATTGACAAATCCAACGTTACACGAGGTTGTCAATTATTCCGGAAGACCTTCGAATCCATTGCTGCCCAACACCCTAATACGGAGGCTGATTATGGGTACATTGACGCTTTCATGCAGTGGATTACTCGCTCACCAGAACACTACGACGTCGTCGTAACCTCCAACATGTTCGGTGATATCTCTACCGACTTGGGAGCAGTTCTTCAGGGAGGCATGGGCATGGCTGCTTCGGGCAACATCGGCGACGACCACGCTTTCTTCGAACCCGTTCACGGCTCGGCTCCAAAGCACGCTGGCCAGAACAAGGTAAATCCAATCGCTTCCATCAACTCGATTCAGATGATGATGGATTATCTCGGGCGAACCAAGGGGCAGGAAGAACTCATCACGATTGCAAGGATGATTGACGAAAGCGTTGCTGACCACCTCAAAGAAGGCAAGGAATTGACCTATGATATTGGCGGAACCGCCTCTTGTTCCGCAGTCGGCGAAGGCATTGCAAACCGATTAGCCAGCAAATTGCAAGAACGCTTCTGATCAGTCGAATCCGGAACGGATTGTTTCTGTTGCTTCCCGAAGTGAACGGTGATTTTCGAAGGTTGGTTCGGAAAGACTCAGCAAATCCTCATCCAACCAAGCACACATCAATGTCAACGCCCGAACCACTTCATTGACAATCGTGATGCTTCCCATTTGGGCTGAGCGTGAAAGAGGATTCAAGTCGACAACAATCACCGTTTTCCCCATGTTAACGAGTGCTTCACAACGGTCACCATCCTCCAATGGTACCAAGATGACATCGCTGTTGAGTATCCCTTCCACAGTGCATGCTGCTCTGGGCCCTTCCAACCCAGGAATACGCCCATTAGGGGCTTGGCCGAGAATTGGCACAGACAATCCGAGGTGCTCACACCGTTCTTCCAAATGGCCGATGATAGCTTTCATTCGCTCTGGAGTGCGATAAAATATGTTGACTTCCAAAGAGCAATTGAGATGATTTGCGAGCCGAATCATCTCATCAGCCGCCAGAGCAGCAACGTTTCCATTCACGCTCAAGACCGGAGACTTCGCTCGAATCAAACAACCCAGGGCATGACGCATGGCTCGTTCAGCCCAAGCATGTGTTTTCTCCCCGAGCAGGTAGTCAAAGGCTTCACCGCGACCATGTGCGATCAATGCGCTATCGGCTAGCATTCCCTTTGCAGCCCCAACCTCCATGCGATGGCGCATCAGAAGCGATGCATAACGTGGATGGCTAGGGTCTGCGGCAATCTCGTCCAAAAACTCACCTCAAAGGCCATCCATGAGCATGCTGACGTCCAAAGGCTTGACGCCACGGTTGATGGCGCTGGTGGAGACAACATCCAAACCACATTCTCGCCAATCACTCAAATTTTCAAACGTAATGCCGCCACTGGCTTCCAAGACAACGTGCCCCCGAAGATCTTGCTCTTGGAGTTGTTCGCAAACAGATTTGCATTGCTCGGGTGCGAAGTTATCCAACATGATGACCAATCGGTCAACGCCATCGATACGACGTTGACTCCACACCATGGCCGCCATCATGGCTTCTTTTTCGGTTCGCACCTCGACCTCAAGGAAGGCGCCACACTCATCCAAGTCCACGGTCTGAAGGAATGTAACAAGGCGTTCTTCATGAGTGTTCAATGAATCATGCATGGATGCGAGGTCATTTTCTTTGATCATCAACGCATCGTCCTTTGAGAGCCGGTGTGTTAATCCTCCACCCATGTGAACTGCCCACTTATCCAACATTCCCCAGACGGTTTTACGGGTACAAGCGATTTGTTTTGGAGCAAGGGCAGACCATTGCTTGGTGAATGTAGCGATACCAGATAATTGCCCCAGCAAATTCAGGATGGGTCGTTCAATGGCCAAGAGATTATCCCGGTCACCGGTGAGTTGGGCAATCTCATCCCCTTTCGAAACACGCTTTCCATCTCCGGCGAACCAGTTAATTCGGATGGATGAGGCCCAAATTTGGACCATATAATCCACCGCAGCGCACCCCACCACCAAACCATCTTCACGAGCGTAAATGGTAGCAGAAGTCGACGTCGAGGAACTTGAGAGGGGCATCGAAATTCCATCATCACCGACCATGGCTTCGGTCCAACGGTTGAAACTCGCCATGAGTTTTCGGCTTGCTCCATTTTCCACCGTCCACAACTCGTGGCCTCGGTCATGGGGCAATGGGGCGTCATCGGCCATGAATGATGCAAGACAAACCTTCACTTCAAGCCAACCCTTCACGGTGAATCTTTTCATCTAACACCAAGAGGGGGCAACATGGCTCGCGTTGTTGTGGTTGGCGCAGGAATCGCGGGCCTTACTTCAGCACTCTATGCGACAACTGCAGGCCACCACGTCGTGATTCTCGAACGTACCGAACGACTGGGTGGCCGGGGTACTTCGGAGAACAAGGATGGACTTCCATTTGGATTCGGCCCCCACCTGTTGATGAAGAACGGTCCTTTGTCCAAATTGACCAAAAAAATCAGTCGTCTCAAAATGGTGCTTGGTTCAGTACGTCTTGATCGAACCCATGTTCCTGGATTTGGCCCACTACGGCCACGCGGAAAGGTTCGGGAAACAGCTCTCATTCGTCAGGCATTTCGACAAAATGATACTGAGCATGTAGGTTTCCAGGCCGCCGATTTACTCTGCTCTATGGGCCATGTAGAATTGGCTAAGAATCGCTTCAAAGCCTTGCAAAAAGGGCACCTTTCAGTTATTGGTGAAGGATGGGCCGGACTTGTAGGCCGTATGGCAAGCGCTCTTGATGAGGTGGGCGTGTTAATTGAATCTGGTTGCGAAGTTGAGAGCATTCATTCCAAAGGCCTTGCCCTCAAGGATGGCCGGACCTTGGAAGCTGACATCGTGATTGTCGCTTGTGGCTGGAAGCGGGCCAAACCTCTCTTGAAACCTCATTGGGAGGGGGCCGAACCATCAATTTCACCACTTCATGCCAGCACCATTGATGCCAACCTCTCTTCAAAACCCATGGCGAACAAACATGCCATCATCGATCCTCACAACGAGGGCTTTATTCTCGATATCGTGAACATTCAACCCCGCCTCAATCATACTGGTTCATTGATCTCTGGAATTGTCTTTGGACGCCCAAATGAATCATCTGATGAACGTCTTCATCGCCTTCACACATTGCTCGACCTCCGTTTAAGCGGCTGGCAGGAGCACGTTGTTGAACAACGCCTCCAACGAACGATTACCGTGCAAACCCTCGGGGAAAAACCAGCCTTTGATGCATTGAAGAAGAGCAACATACTCCTTGCAGGTGAATGGGTGCAATCCGAGTACAGATTGAGCGACGCGGCTACACAAACAGGAAAACTATCGGGTCAAGCTGTCACAAAACTCACGCCTTGAAGGCTTATTCACCCTCGCCGTTTACTTCAAGCCATGCGATTCGTATCGTGGAACGTGAACGGCTTACGGGCCGCTATTCGTAAGGGTATTGACGATTACTTTACTCGTTTGAATGCGGACGTGATGATGCTTCAGGAAGTACGGTCTTTACCCGAACAATTGCCCAAGGATTGGACCTGGCCACAAGATTGGCAGATCACCATGCACCCCGCAGCAAAGAAGGGCTATTCGGGTGTTGCAACTGGAACGCGCGGCCGTCACACCATTCTGGCCAGAGGTCACGGGGGCTCCACCGACGAGCATGACAGCGAGGGGCGCGTGCTCACCTGTGAAGTCAATGGGGTCATCTGCATCAACACTTACTTGCCCAGTGGGTCGAATAAAGAAGAGCGACAACGATTCAAAGAAACATGGATGGAAGAATGGCGACAAGCCATTCGACCCTATCTTGACGATGAACGGCCCGTTGTTGTTTGTGGAGATTTGAATATCGCTCATACTGAGGACGATATTTGGAATCCGAAAGGGAACGCTAAGAGTTCAGGATTTCTGCCTCACGAGCGTGAATGGTTCACTGAATTACTCAATGATGGCTGGACCGATGCGTTTCGCAGCCTCGCAGGTGAAGGTGACAAGACGTATTCCTGGTGGTCGAACCGCGGCCAAGCACGCGCTAAGGACCGCGGTTGGCGGATTGATTATTTCCTTCTCAACCCAGCCGCCGCCAAGCATTTGCAATCGTGCACCATCTTGAGAGAAGGTGGGCTGGTAATTTCAGACCATGCACCAGTGATTTTGGACTTGTCACTGTGAGTCACTTTCTTCAACTTCGTTCATGGCTACTAAGAGTGCATCAACGGTATCGCGAAGTGATTGGAGATCGTCATCAACGACTTCGATGTCAATACGAACCCCGTCCTTTGCTTGAGACTCTTTAACAGTGCAGGTGAAGGCCGACGCGACCTGCTTCAATCCCTCTGCCATTGAAGCAGAACCCTCCCAGTTCAAGCGCATTGTGTGCTGTTCCACCATGCCCCTGTCTTGAGGTGGGCTGATATGAGGTTGACTCTCCCGCTCTATCATGGCCAAGGCACCCGATGACCCGTTCGTGGTTGCTGGTAGCGGTGGCGTGGTGATTGGGGAGGCCCGAACCAATCACGAGGGACGAAAAGCTGTGCTTTTGGTCAGAGGTGAGGAGGATACCACGGAATTCGTTGCCTTGGTAGCAACCATGGGTATCTCAATTGTTGAAGTCGTTGAACAAAACGGCTTTCCAGACCCTCGTACCTATTTCGGAAAAGGGCGCTTGCAAGATGTTGCCGATGAACGTCGAACAGCGGTAGGCCAGCACCCGTGGGCCAAGGTGGACTTGGTACTGTTACATACCAATGCCACCCCGCGACAATTGGTCAACATCAGCCAAACACTGGGCTTGGAATTATGGGATCGTGTCCGACTTCTCCTTGCCCTATTCACCTCACACGCATCCTCGGTTGAAGCCAAAACACAGGTCAGAATTGCCCAATTACAATCGGACCGAACGGTGTTGCGAGAATTGGTTCATCAACAGACAACGGGTGAACGTGCTGGATACGGAGGCGGGGGCGTAACGGCGTTGCAAAATGTACTCGGCAACATCGGACGCGAACTCACGAATCTTCGAAAGCGACAGGCAAAACAAGCCAATGCACAGCGGGAGCACCGTAGACAACGTCTTCGCAGCGGAGCGTTCACGGTTGGCCTCGTCGGCTATACCAACGCTGGAAAATCCTCGCTCTTTCACCTTCTTTCAGGAAAAAAAGTGCTGGTGGAAGACCAATTGTTCTCCACCCTTGAGACAACGGTGGGGCGTATGGAAGAAAGTCCGAGGGTTCTTCTCGCAGATACCATTGGATTTATTGATAATATACCTAATGCCACACTATCGGCGTTTAAAGCAACTCTCGCTGAAGCGTTAGAAGCCGATTTAACCCTTGTTTTGGCCGATGCCTCCGACCCCCCCCTCGAATTGGAACGAAAATTACTCACCACTCGCCGTGAGGTGTTTGAGCGCATGTACGGGGAGACAGTCGACGAGGAATTCCCCTGGGACGAATCACTTGATCCATATCACCAAAGCATGATTGTGGTATTGACGAAAATTGATCAAACATCATCTGAAGCATTGGAAGAGGCCTTCGCCACCGTGGCGGCTCTCGGTTTCCCTCCGGCCCTCGCCATTTCATCTCATAGTGGCCAAGGTCTTGAAATCCTCAAAACAGCAATTCTCCATCGTCTTTTTGGAGACCAAATTGAATTGATTCTTCTTCCCCCAAACGATTCATCCAACGATGCGATTGAACGCATAGTTTCGGAAGTGTACAACATCAGCATGGTGACCGAAAACTCTCCTCAGGCAGATGGGTCAATCCACATGACAGTCTGGGTAGCACATGCAGCCCTTGAACAACTTAAATCAAAATGGTCGGGACGCATTGACATCAAGTAGGACCACCGTAAAGCCCTATCATGGACGAAGAGGCGGTGGTGGACGAGTCCGACACGTACCTTGATGAGATGATTGAAGAAACGCCGCTCCTTTTCGCCTCTTCTTCAGCCGTCTTGACCATCGAAGACCCCAATTTACACCCCATGGGTAGAGGCATTGCAGTTTTTCTGCTCTTCATTTGCATGTTCGGGTTTCTCAACGGATTGGACTATGCTTCACCCGATGAGGGGCTGATACGGCCTGATGAATTCGTTTACCGGCTGGCACAAAGTGCGCCACCAGAAACAGCGACTTTTCGAGGAACGGTACTAGACGCAGCAGGTGATGGAGAAGCGAATATTACTGCATACATTTCGTGGTTTAACGGTTCTTCTGGTGTGTGGGAATCAGTGGAAAATACAACTGATGAATCGGGCTATTTTGAATTCAAGGGTCTGAATCCTGGATTGATTCGCCTTGATCTGATTGCGGAACGTAACGACCATCGTGACGTGTTCTCAAATCGTGTGTTGCTTTCCCCTCCCGCGCTGATTGAGCCCATTGGGTTCACCACATTGACCTTGACCTTCCCCTCAGAATCAGTGTTTGATGCTCAGCCTTGTGCTGTTGCCAACGCCAGCGATTGTGAAATCCGCACCATCGACATGACTCCCAGCCAGATGGACCATCCACTGATGGACCCGAGTGCTTCTGCAACCTATGTGATGATTGGGTTTGGTTTCATGGGTCTTTCACTCATCGCTTTCGGCTTCACTTTCTGGGCCATGAAAAGTGGTTCAATCGCCGTATTACGAATGGCAGCAGCCCTCTCCTTTTTCACCATGGGTCATTATTACACAGCTTGTATTTTCGGCCTCATGGCCTTTGTTCTGACCTTTGCGGTCCCAAGGCGACGAATCCCATTAACCGGACAGTGATGTGGCCGATTCAGAGGTTTGGTTGACGATTTAATTGGAAGCGATTCGGAGTTGCTCAATATCGCCCACGGAAATTCTTCCCTTTCCCCTCAGAAGAATTTCATTGCTACCTTGCTTTACCAAAAACCAGTGCGAAGTATCTTCATTGGGAAGGTTGAGTTGGTCTCGAAACTTCTGCTTATCGAGGTAGACTGTGATGGTTCGTTGACGAACCGCCGTGTCTCGAATGGCCGCTCTCATCAACCCATCAAGACGCATCTGTGCCAACCAAGATGAGGGTTTGATGACTGGAATTTCGATGATGTGGTGGGTTTGTTCCATTCCAGAAGCTTCTAGGGAATGAATGGAATCGTCAATGATTGGCTGGTGCCATCGTTGGTAACCGAGAAGAAGGATGAGATGTTTATCGAGAAAATCATCCGGGACAGTGATTCTTTCTTTGTTCAAGTTCTTCCCTGTAATTGATGGGAAATGACCGGTCATGCTAACCACTCGAGTTGGGATTTCACTTAATCATTCGTGACTGTGCCACGAGACAATCCCGGGTGGCCAAAAATACACCAGAGGGGGGCTTACCAGATGATCCTAAAGCAAAATGTGACCCTCAGGACCTCTGGAAGAAATAGTTGAAACCTTCATGGAGGGAAAAATAACAAAACGAATTGACAAAACGCAGGTACATGTCCAACAACTTCTGGGAAGATGAATTCCAAGAAAACTCTGAAGATGAATTGGAAAAGATGTTCGAGGAATTGGATGAAAACCAACCCCAACAACCATCAGTTCCTTCCATCAAAACATCCTCGGAAACCCCCATTCAACTGGAGGGTTCATCGAGTGGATTAACGATTGGCTGGTTATTCACATTATTTTGGTGCTTTTTTTCGTTTTTGGTAACAGTGTTCATTGTCACCGATATCATGCAAGATTTAGGCACTGGGGATTGGAGGCCAGTTGATGGAGTGGTGCTTAGCAGTTCAGTCACCACCGGTTCGGAAAATGATGTCTACTGCCTCAACGTTAGGTACGAATACAATGTTGATGGAACAACTTACCAAGGCGACAAGGTGAGTTTTTCATCTGAGAAAAATTGCAATTCCTGGTCCAAAAACGCGGACCAAGACTATCCAAAAGGAGAAGAAATCACCGTCTATTACAACCCTGATAACCCGAGTGAAGCAGTTCTCAACAATGGTTTGTCAGGGGTGCCGTTCTCTACCTGTTGTTTCTTTGCCTTTCCTATGGTTGGATTAATTATGTTGTTCGTTATGATAAAAGAATCCTCTAATTCTTGAGAATAGTGTGTTGAAGGCAAAGATGTTCAAGTGCGGTTCATGGTCTAGTGAAGAGGACCCTTTGTATTCATTTACTTTGACACCAAGGCATGTGTATGAAACAGGCCCTACCAATATTTCTTTCGTTTCTGATGATGACCTTTTCTCTCGCAGGATGTCTATCCAACGGAGATTCTGAAAGCCCATCAAACGAAGAGGGAACCGATGAACAGGCCAATACCTACCACGACTACAGCGATGTTGCCATGGAGGTCTCTCACGGGTCTGATCAGTTTCAATTCACAATCAAATTGAACCACTCCGCAGCACCTATGCACGCAGGGAATTTTGAGACGCATGCAATTGATGGGAAGTATGATGCTGCCACATTCCATAGAATCATTTCCGGTTTTATGATCCAAGGCGGAGATTTTGAAGTGGGAGATGGAACTGGAGGCTATGCTGCCAATTGGTATGGAATCTGTAACGGAGTTGAAACGACCATCGAAGACTGTCCCGATCAAGCCGACTGGAATGTTCCCGATGAAACCAATAACGGACTCTTCCATCTGCCTTGTACCATCTCTATGGCGAAAACAAATGCAGCGAATACCGGCGGTTCACAATTCTTTATCATACCCGAAGACAGCCAGCCAAGCCATTTGGATGGATACCATACTGTTTTTGGAGAAATCACTGAGGGTTGCGAAGACGTGACAGAAATATCCAAAGTTCCCACCCAAATGTATGACAAACCTTCCACCGATGTGGTCATTGAATCCACTTCAGTTTCTCCTCGCTATCAAGAGGGCTTTTCGGTTTCAATCCCCGATCGGTGTGACATTATGCCACAAACAACCGAATCGGTCGATTTTGAAGGAGGAGTTTTAGATGGTAGGATGGGAGAACTTCCGCTTGATTTCTCAAATTGTGACTTTTCAAATGTTGATTTTTCTTCAATGCAATTTTTTTCAGTAGACTTTAGTAACTCCACTTTTACAAACGCCGATCTATCCGATTCAAATTTCATTGGCGGTGACTTCCATAATTCAAATTTTGAGGGAGCGAACTTCAATGGAGCGTACATCTATAATTTCCAGTTCAGTATGGCAAAGCTCACATCAGCGAATTTTGACTTTGCCCATATTACTGATTCTTCGTTTGATGGCGTATCGTTTGTCGGAGCTTCATTCACAAACACGACCTTCAATTCCATATTTGGTTCATCAAGTGACTTTACAGGTGTTGATTTGTCTTCTACATCCCGCTGGGAATCAGTTGGGTTCCATAACCTCACAGCGTGCCCAGCCGCACTTCCAGATGAGTGGGTTTGCCAGGATAAAATTTTACTTGGTCCGAATGCGAACCTTAGAAATTTCGACCTCTCGAATTTAGATTTAAGTGGAGTAAATCTTACCGGAGCAACTCTAAGCGGAACGAACCTCACATCAACTCTGTTGGAGAATTCGAACCTGAATGGAACCCTAGGGTCGTGGATACTATCGTGCCCGCAATCACTACCGACCGATTGGAAATGTGTCGGGAATAATTTAATTGGCCCTTCAGTAGTTTTGAGATACGCAGACTTGAGCAATCAGAACTTGTCGTCCCTTAATCTCAAAGGGGTGGAATTTACCCTTTCCAATTTGACAGGCACTGATTTTTCAAATTCTGATTTGTCAGGGGCCTATTTTGGAGGCACCTTGATGAACAATTCAAACCTTTCAAATGCTAATTTAACCACGTTCAAATCTGTCCTGATGTTTGATTGTCCAATTGAATTACCATCAGATTGGACTTGCTTTTCAGAAGGCCATGAACATTCGCTTGACCAATACCCTGAGCCATTCTATCCACTGTTTGGAGATTACCAAGCCGCAGCTACAAGACTCCTTGGCCCATCTGCAACCATTGCAAGCGTAGGCTATCTTAGTCAAACACCGAATTTAGATTTCTCCAATCTTAATCTTTCAGGAGCGATCTTTGAAATCAATAATTTTACAGGTGCAAACTTCTCTTTGACCAATCTTGACGACACAGTCTGGATCAGTACGTATTGTCCAAACGGAGAGTTTTCGGATAACCACAAACAAAGTTGTGAAGATCAACTTGAAACGTCCAATGGTGGAGGAATGAGCGTATTTGATTACCAATACAACGCTGTTTCAATATCAATGTGGGGGGGCGAACACGCGTGTGGAATCACTACAGTAGGAAATATTCTGTGCTGGGGAGAATCGTTCGATATTGAATACGATGGGGGTGACCGAAAAGCAGCTGCAATTTCGACTAATGGTGAGCACACCTGCGCAGTTCTTGATGATGGCTCAATCACTTGCTGGGGCGACAACACCTATGGCCAACTTGGTGGTGAATCAGTCGGATTGACAGGTCACACAAATCTCAATCTCGGCCCAGGCCGAACCGCAACCGCAATCGCCGCTGGAAATTATCATGTATGTGCCATTCTTGATGATGGATCAGTCAGTTGCTGGGGTTCAAACGACGCAGGTCAACTCGGAGATGGAACTGATGAGAATCGAACAACACCGGGAACAACCGTAGATCTTGGCGGAGAGGCGATTGCCATTACCTCCGGTAGACTCCACACCTGCGCCCTCCTGAAGAACGGTTCAGTCAGTTGCTGGGGATCGAACGGTGCAGGCCAACTAGGCGATGGTACAAAGGACAGTCGTAACACGCCAACCCTCACTGAAAGTTTTGGCACGAATCGTACTGCAATCCACATCACCGCAGGAGTTTATCACACCTGTGCAATTCTTGACAATGGTTCAGTCAGTTGTTGGGGTGACAATGAATACGGTGCACTTGGTAGCCCCTCGCCATTTATAGACAACTCTCATCCCTCTCTGACAGAAAGCCTTGGTGATGGAAGAACGGCAACCATGTTGAATGCTGGCCTTGATTACACCTGTGCTTTGCTCGATGACGGCTCAGTCAGTTGTTGGGGGCGCAATTTTGGAAACATGTATGGTCAAAACAATCAGACTAGTTACGAAATTCCGACACCAACTCACATCGGAGAAGGTATGGCCCGTTACATTTCTGCAGGTAACGGTGTGATCTGCATTATTGCGGACAATGTCACCGATGCCCTCGATTGTTGGTGATGAGAAGCTTTCAATCAACCCATTCAATCGTACCGTCATCCACATTGTAGATGCCGCCCTGGATGGCGATGCCTGCTTTGATCAAAGCGTGTTGCTTCAAGGTCAGGACATCCTGTCGAAGTGTTCCATAGGTGTCTTCGATAACTCGCGGTTCAAAAGTACTAAAATCCAGCCCACTCACTTCAGTTAGACACGATTGCATGGCTGCGAGTGGCATGCTTGCCATTGCACAACGGGTGTGAGGGAGAATCACAATACGGTCGCAGTCCAGTAGATGACTTGCGATAATGATGTCCTTCAACACCTCAGGGTTCAATTGGCCACCCGCATTTCTTATCACCTTCATGTCACCTTCTTTCATCCCGAAGAGAGCGTGGGGGACGATGCGAGAATCCATGCAGGTCAAGACCAGCAGACGTTGACCTGCGCGTCCGGGACTCTCTTGGGCAGTAAAGGAGGCGGCGTAAGACGCGTTTGCGTCTCGTACATCATCAACAAAGGATTCCATGTTGCTTGCTCGGAGGGGAAGCAATTTGTTCTTTCTCGCAAGAATCCATGCAATCACCACTCTTGTGAGGCAGCAAAGCGTCCTCCTTATGGAGGTGAACCCTGCCCTCATTCCATGGACCTCAAGGCAGCCGCATGGATGGTCCGCTCGCTGGGTCAAGGCGTTTCGTGTGTTCATTTGCTCAAGAACGGGGCGGTTCTTGCAGGAGGTTGGGACGGGCGGCTCACCATGTGGGACAACGAAGGCAACACGTTGTGGACAGCTGAAACAGGTCAGCGCATCAGTGATATGGCCGTAGATGGCTCCATATTGGTCGTCACAAGCGGACTTGATCTTGTTGCATTCGACCTTGAATCAGGTGAAATGGCCTGGTCTGTTGCCCTCGAAGGCAGTGCAGATGAGGTGCGTTGGTGGGAAGGGGATATCCTCGCAGTTTCTTCGGTTTACGACATTGAACACAATGATTTCTTGGAATCCGCCATTTGGTGTTTTACCAAGGATGGTTCTCAACAATGGGTGAATCGGATGGATGAGCGACCTTGGGCTTTAGTGGCTCATGAAGAGCGTCTTTACGCAGGTTTGGGCCGCCCAAGATGCGGGTGGCTTTTGGTTGATGGCGAAGCTCCGTTTGACCATGTCTTGCCTCCAACTTCATTTCCAGTGACCTGCGGTACTTCGGGTCAAACAAGGGCCCTCTTCGGCCAAACCGATGGTGCAGTAGTGGCTCACACAGGGGATGTCATCAGTACCGAACAGGGTGCGGTGGAATTTCTTTCATGCCTTCCTAGCGGCTACGCAGTCTCCACAGACCAGGGGGCGCTCAGCGTAAACGAACCGGATGGGACCAACCTCTGGTCTCATCAAGGTAATCCGCTCACAGCCCAAACTCAAGGCCCCCTCCTTGAACAAGGCCCTACGCTTTGGGTGAGCCGTCGCGACGGGCTCAACTCCAATCTCATCATTTATCATGCATCATCTGGGGCACAACTTGCCCAGGCCGCGTTTGGTTTGATTCACAGCATGGACAGTCAGGAGAAACGGACTGTTGTTGGGTGCGAAGACGGTGAAGTCGTGGTGTGGGACGCAGAACTTCTCTCGCGTAGACTCTCCAATGCTGAGGTAAAAACATCCGAGCCTCTCGACGAGCGTAAAGCTGCCCTGCAAGCCAAATTAAGAGCGTTAAGGGGTTAACTTCAGGAATTCCCGGTCATGTCTTTGGGCCTGACCCAAGCATCGAACTCCTCGTTGGTGAGGTAACCCAATTCAAGGGCTGATTCACGTAGTGTCGTTCCTTTCTCGTGAGCGTTCTTGGCAATCTTTGCCGATTTGTCGTAGCCAATGTGATTGTTGAGGGCCGTCACCAGCATCAATGAATTCTCAAGATGAGATTGGATGTTATCCTCATTGGCCACCAATCCTTCAACACAGCGTGTTCGGAAGG
>Ga0209425_10003763_pt1 | contig 15871 bp, 18 predicted proteins | sample COG_05_FD_184749 | JGI IMG/M metagenome (GOLD analysis project Ga0209425, IMG submission 184749) | Pelagic Microbial community sample from North Sea - COGITO 998_met_05 (SPAdes) (version 2) | ecosystem: Environmental > Aquatic > Marine > Neritic zone/Coastal water | place: Helgoland, sampling...
ATAGAGTTGAAATTTATTTACCATAAAATAATGTTCTTTCAAAATGTCTAATTATAAAACTGTTTTTTTTACTCTTGGAATTCTTCAAATAATTCTTGGAATTTTTATGCTGATTCCTGTAATTGCTCAATTTTTTTACAGTGAAATAGACTCATCTTTTTTTGGTGCTTCAATCGTCACAATAATTTTTGGAACATTATTTTTTTTATCAAATTTAGATCACGACAAAAAACTAAATCTACAACAAGCCTTTCTACTAACTGCATTATCATGGGTGAGTATCGCAGTTTTTGGTTCTCTTCCTTTTGTTTTTTCGAGTGTTGAGTTTACCTTCACCAATGCTTTTTTTGAGAGTATGTCTGGAATTACCACTACTGGTTCTACAATTATTTCAGATCTGGAAAATATGCCAAAGGGTATTTTGTTATGGAGAGCCATACTTCAATGGTTAGGTGGTATAGGTATTATAGTTATGGCGATTACGCTGATGCCAATAATGAATGTTGGTGGTATGCAGTTATTTAAGATTACAAATAATGATAGTTCTGAAAAAATTCTTCCTAAATCAAAAGAGGTTGCCCTTAGATTAATTTATATTTATTCAGGATTAACTGCTTTATGTGGGATTAGTTATAAATTTCTTGGCATGGATGTTTTTGATAGTTTAACTCACTCAATGACAACTATTGCTACTGGCGGTTTCTCAAATTATAATGAGTCTATTGGCTTTTTTAATAGTTTTTATATAGAAATTTCAGCCATGATTTTTATAATTTTAGGAAGTTTACCTTTTATAGCTTATATAAAATTTTTAAGTGGTAATAAAAAAATATTTTTTTCAGACATACAAATTAGAACTTTTTTAAAAATTATATTTATCACAGTTACTGTGCTGTCCATTTATTTATTTTTTAATAATTCGACTAATCTAAATCTGAGTTCTGTTTTTTTTAATGTTATTTCTATATTGACTGGAACTGGTTACGTTAATGCTCAATTTGATAATTGGGGTGGTTTTTCTTTAATTTTATTTTTAGGATTAATGTTTATTGGCGGATGTGCTGGTTCAACAACATGTGGGATAAAAATATTTAGAATTCAAATTTTATATTCATTTGTTTCTAATCAACTCAAAAAAATAATTTATCCTAAAGGTATTTTTGTTTTAAAGTATGATCAAAATCCTGTTGATAATAAATTTATTGCCTCAATTATTTCTTTTATTTATATGTATCTAATCATCTTTTTTTTAATATCTGCATTATTATCTTTAACTGGTTTAGATTTTGTTACTGCTATTTCAGGGGCAGCAACTTCAATTTCAAATGTGGGTCCAGGGTTAGGATCTATTATTGGGCCTAATGGAAATTTCTCGACCTTGCCTGATGTTTCTAAATGGATACTGGCTCTTGGTATGATTTTGGGTAGACTTGAACTATTTGCTATATTAGTATTATTTGTTCCTTCTTTTTGGAAAAACTAAAAATGATTCAAATAAAAAAACAATCTCTATCAGAAATGTTCTCAATTTATTTTGACAAAAGAATGTCTAAGATTTTATTGTTAGGAGCGATTTCTGGCTTTCCATGGGTTTTAATTGGAAGCAGTCTTAGTTTATGGTTGAAAGAAGATGGGTTAAGTAGATCGACTATTGGTTGGGCTGGATTAATTTTCGGTGTTTATGCATTTAATTATTTGTGGGCACCATTAATTGACAGAATACAAATACCATATTTAACCAAAAAAATTGGTCATAGAAGGGGTTGGATTGTTTTAATGCAACTTATAATTTTGTTATCTCTTATTTTTTGGAGTGTTATTAATCCAACTCAAAATTTAGCTTTAGTGATCACTGTTGGGTTAGTGATTGCGATAGCATCTGCTACGCAAGATATAACTGTAGATGCATTAAGAATTGAGCAAATTGGAGAAAATGAGGGAAAATCAATGGCAGCAGGAGCGGCTATGGCCGTTGTTGGATGGTGGTCAGGATATAAACTAGGCGGTGTTTTATCTCTTTTTTCAGCTGAAATTTTACAAACCAAAGGTTTTGAAAATTACTGGCAATTAACTTTTTTAATTTTAGGTATTTTAGTAATTTTAATGAACATTGGTTTAATGTTTATTGATGAGTCAGAAAATTCTGAAAGATATAATAAACAAAAAGAAAATGACAAGTTAATTTCAAGTAGATTTAAAAGTGAAAACGTATTTACTCAATTTATATCATGGGTAGGGGGTACTGTTAGTGGACCAATATTAAGTTTTTTTAAAAAAAATGGTTTCTCAATAGCCCTTGGAATTTTAGGATTTGTCTTTTTATTTAAAGTTGGAGAAGCTTTTCTTGGAAGAATGTCTATTATCTTTTATAAAGAAATAGGATTTAGCAAGTCGGAAATTGCTATTTATTCAAAAACTTTAGGGTGGATTACAACGGTCATATTTACTTTGTTAGGTGGATTGTTTGTTATAAGATCTGGGGTTTTAAAAGCAATGTTTTTAGCTGGTATAATTATGGCTAGTACTAATTTATTATTTAGTGTTTTGGCTTGGAGCGATAAATCAGAATTATTATTTGCCATAGCAGTAATTTTTGATGATATTGCTGCAGCATTTGCAACAGTAGCTTTTGTTGCTTTCATCTCATTATTAGTTGATAGAGCTTATACAGCAACTCAATATGCTCTCCTTGCCTCAATTGGCACAGCAGGAAGAACTACTTTAGCTTCTTCTTCAGGAGCACTTGTAGATTGGTTAAATGGCGATTGGGGTATATTTTTTATTCTAACTGCTCTTATGGTTGTTCCTTCCCTTATCATTCTTTGGATAATGAGAAACAAGTTAAAACTAAGTGAAAAATAATTTTTTTAATTATTCTGTAGCCAATATTCACTCGAAAGCATCAACAAATTCTGATGTAATTTCCCAGATTTTATATGGTGAAAAATTTAAAATTTTATCTAAAAAAAAAAATTGGATTAAAATAGAAACAAGTTTTGATAATTATATTGGATATATAAAAAAAAATAAGTTTAATAAAAATTTTAATCCTACAAATAAAATTTACAAATTAAAATCAAAAATTTTTAAAAAAGTAAAAAAAAAATTTTTGCCCACAAACGAATTTCTTTATTTTGCTTCAGGAATTTCAATTAAGAAAAAAGATAATAACTATATTGAATTTGAAAAAAATAAATGGATTAAAGTAAATGATACAAAAGAAATTACTCATCATGAAACTAATTTTATAAAAATTCTTAAGCTATTTTTAGGATGCAAGTATTTATGGGGAGGAAAAACCTCTAAAGGTATTGATTGTTCGGCTTTAATCCAAATTTATTTTTATTATAATAGAATTTTTTTTCCAAGAGACTCTAAGGATCAAATAAAATTTTGTAGGAGAAAAAAAAATAAAAGATTGTCAAAAGGTGATATCATTTTTTGGAAAGGACATGTGGGAATGTGCTTAAACCAAACAAAATTTATTCACGCATATGGTCCTAAAAAAAAAGTATTAATTATGCCAACTATTTTTACAATCAAAGTAATTCGAAAAACTGCAAAATTAATAGTAAAAAAAATAAGTAATATTAGAAATTATTAATCACGACCAAAATCTGGTTTACTGATATCTTGTTTAAGTTTAATAATTTTAGTTCTCACCTTTTTAGTTTGTACTAATTTTTTTAGAATAGATTTATTATTTTTTTTAATAATATCTTTTTTGAAAGATTTTAAGTTTTTTATAAATAGATCTATTGCTTTTGTAATATTAATTTTATTATCAAAGAAAATATCTCTCCACATTATTTCATTTGAGGCTGCTATTCTTGAAAAATCTCTTAAACCGCCAGCGCTATATTTGATTAAATTAAATTTAAATATTTTTTCGAAATCTTGCGCTGATTTAACTAAATTGTAAGCTATCAAATGTGGTAAATGACTGGTAATTGAAAAAATTTTATCGTGTTTTTCGGAATTCATGATTACTGTTTTAGATCCTACTTTTTTCCAAAAAGTTTCGAGGAATTTTAAATGTTTTAAATTTGTTTTTTTATCTTTAATTAAAACACACCACTTATCTTCAAACATATTTTCTTTACCATGTTCTGGCCCACTTACTTCTGACCCTGTTATAGGATGACTTCGCGTCCAATGAATACCTTTTTTCAAAAATTTTTTAATAATTTTTGAAGATTCAATTTTTGAAGAACCAATATCAGTAATCAATGTCTTTGGTGAAATGAAATGGTTAACTCTCAAAATAAGTGTTTTATATTCGCTCATCGGCGTACAAAAAATAATTAGATCAGAACTATTTACACCATCTTTTAATGACTTTACTATTATACCTGGCAACCTTAATTTTTTTATTTTAGCCAAATTTGATTTTGATTTTTCATAAATAAATATTTTTTTTGCAATTTTTTTTTTTTCAATTTTTCTGACCAAAGATGAACCTAACAGTCCACAACCTATAATTAATATATTTTTCATTTTCTAAAAATTCTTTCTGTTTCTTTCATAAATTTCAAATTTTCTTTTTTAGATCCAATGGTTAATCGCAACATATTTCTTAATTTATAACCATCTTCAGTTGATCTCAAAATAATTCCCTTTTCTTTTAATTTTTTATAAAAATATTTTGCCCTAAATTTACATTTAACAAAATTCAATAACAAAAAATTTGCAGAAACTTTATTTGAACTAATATCATAATTATTCAAAAAATCTTTCAATTTTGTTGCGTAAAAATTATTATGTTTAATTGAGCGAGATATAAATTTAGTATCTTTAAGAGACTCTACAGCAGCTTTTTGTGCAATCTCATTTACATTAAATGGAGGCTTAATAGTATTTAAGGCATCAATAATTCTTCTTGATCCATAACCCCACCCTACCCTTAAAGATGATAAGCCATAAATTTTAGAAAATGTTCTTAATATAAAAACATTATCTTTTTTCTTAAATAAATCTAAACCTGACTTATAATCTTTATTTTTCATATATTCGGCATAAGCATCATCTACTACTAATAAAATATTTTGTCTTAATTTTTTTCTTAACTCAAGTAATTCAAAGTTGGTCAAATAAGTTCCAGTAGGATTATTTGGATTGGCCAAAAAAACAATTTTAGTTTTTTTTGTAACTTTCTTTATAATTTCTGAAACAGATACTTTAAATTTTTTTTCTTTAGCAAAAATGACATTTGCTCCGACTATTTTTACATATATCCTGTACATTAAAAAACTAAATTGTGGAACAATTGCTTCATCTTTTGGTTTAAGAAAAAGCTGACATAACATTTGAATAACTTCATCAGAACCAGCTCCGCAAATAATTTTTTCTTTATCGCAATAAAATTTTTTAGATATCTGATTTCGCAGTTCTTTAGATTTAGCATCAGGATATCTAGAAAAATTTATATTTTTATTAGATAATACCTTTTTAACTCTTTTGCTTACCCCAAGTGCCGATTCATTTGCAGAAAGTTTTATAATTTTCTTTAATTTTCTAATACTTGATTTGCCAGGTTTATAAGCCTCAATATTAAGTTTTTTAAATTTTACAGTTGTCATGTTTTAAATTTTAGCCTCTTTATAAATAAAATAACAACTTTTCATATAATATTAGTTAAAATTTTTTTAAAATTGACATACTAAATAACTTCTTGTACAAAATTTATGCGCTGATTTACCTGAATTGCGGGCGCTTTAAAAAAACTGCTAAAAAAGTTTTTTTCTCCCAATTCAGATTTTAGCTTTTGCTATGAATATTAAAGAAAACATAAAAACTCTTATTATAAAAAAACCATTAAAACTAGATTGTGGTCAAATTATAAATGATTACCCTTTGGCTTATGAAACATATGGATCACTAAATCAAAATAAGGATAATGCAATTTTGGTTTGTCATGCTTTAACTGGTGATCAATTTGTCACTGACTTAAATCCAATTACAAAAAAAGAAGGTTGGTGGTCTTATGCAGTAGGCCCAAATAAATCAATTGATACAAATAAATATTTTATTATTTGTGCAAATGTAATAGGTGGATGCATGGGCTCTTTTGGTCCAAGTCACATAAATCAAAAAACAAATAAGATATATGGTACAGACTTTCCAGTAATAACAATCAATGATATTGTGAATGCTCAAATAAATTTACTTGACCATTTTGGAATTAAAAAACTTTTTTCTGTTGTTGGAGGCTCAATGGGTGGAATGCAAGTTTTACAATTTGTTAGTAACTTTCCTGAAAGAACAAAAACGGTAGTGCCCATAGCTTGCACGTCGAGTCATTCAGCTCAAAATATTGCCTTTAATGAACTTGGACGACAAGCTATTACAGCTGACCATAATTGGTTAGATGGAAAATATTTATTTAATAAAACAGTTCCTGAAAAAGGTTTAGCAGTTGCAAGAATGGCAGCTCACATCACTTATTTATCCAAAAAAGGTCTGCAAGAAAAATTTGGAAGAAAGCTTCAAGAAAGAGATGATCTAAAATTTGGATTTGATGCTGACTTTCAAATTGAGAGTTATTTGAGGTATCAAGGTTCAGTATTTGTAGATCGATTCGATGCAAATAGTTATCTTTATATTACTCGTGCGATGGATTATTTCGATTTAGTAAAACAATTCAATGGAAATTTATCTAATGCATTTAAAAATACTAACGCTAAATTTTTTGTAATATCATTTACTTCAGATTGGCTTTATCCCACTCAAGAAAATAAAGATATAGTTATTGCTTTGAATGCTATAGGAGCTGATGTGGGCTTTGTTGAGATAGAGTCTGATAAAGGTCATGATTCTTTTTTACTCGATGTTCCTGATTTTTTAAAAGCTCTTAAAAATTTTTTAGATAAATCATACTTAGAATAATTCTTATGAAATCAGAATATAAAATAATTTCAGATATGATAAAAAACAATACTAGAGTTTTGGATGTTGGTTGTGATGACGGCACATTAATGGAATTTTTAAAAAAAAATAAAAATGTTGATATTAGAGGTATCGAAATTTCAAAAAATAAAGTTCAAATTTGTATAGCAAAAGGATTAACCGTAATTGAAGGGAACGCAGAATTTGATTTGAAACAATTCCCAAATGATTCTTTTGACTACGTAGTTTTAGGACAAACATTACAGGCTTTTATTAATCCTGAAATTGTTATTAAAGAACTTTTAAGAGTTGGAAAAAAAACAATTATAACAATTCCAAACTTTGGCTATTGGAAAGTAAGATTAAACTTATTATTTAGAGGCACAATGCCAGTTACAAAAAAACTACCTAATAATTGGTATAATACTCCCAATATACACATGTGCACAATTAAGGATTTTGTTGAATTTTCTAAATTAATAAATTTTAAAATTTTTAAATCTTTAGCACTAATGAATAACAATGTATCTACCATAAATAATTCTAATTTATTTTTTAAAAATTTATTTTCAGAACTTGGTATATTTTTGATTGAAAAATAAAATGAAAATTGAAACAATCAAATGTCTTAAGGATAATTACAGCTACTTAATTATTAATGAAAGAGACTTAAGCGCATGTGTAATCGATCCTAGTGAAGCTCAACCCATTATCAATTTTGTTGAAAGTAATAAAATAAATTTGAAATATATTCTAAATACCCATCATCATTATGATCATGTAGGTGGAAATATTGAACTAAAAAAAAAATACAATTCTAAAGTAATTGGTTTCGTTGGAGATAAAGATCGTATCCCAGGAATTGATGTTCTTGTTAAAGACAATCAAGTTTGGGAAGAAGACAAATTTAAAGCAAAAATTTATCATATTCCTGGACATACATTAGGACATATTGCTTATCATTTTTTTGAAGAAAAAAAAATTTTTACTGGCGATACTTTATTTTCTCTAGGTTGTGGAAGAATTTTTGAAGGAACATATGAACAAATGTTTAATTCTTTAAACAAAATCAAAAAGCTTCCGGAAGATACAAAAATTTACTGTGGGCACGAATATACTCTTCAAAATTCAAATTTTTGTATTGCTAATGATTCTAAAAATTTTAAGCTTAAAAATAAGATATTAAAAATTAAAGATAAACTTAATAAAGGAATACCTACCATGCCAACAATATTAATTGAGGAAATTGAGTGTAATATATTTCTCAAAGCAAAAGATGTGAAAACGTTTTCAAAATTAAGAGATTTAAAGGATAATTTTTAATTTATAGAGCTTGACTAAAATATCGCCCAGACTATATTGCGGTAATTAAAATTAATTCTTACATTATGTCATACGCAGTAATACAAACAGGTGGAAAACAATATAAAGTTAAATCTGGAGAAATACTAAAAATAGAAAAATTACCAGTTTCTAAGCCTGATAGTAAAATAGAATTTAAAGAAATCTTAGCTTACGGTGATAATAAAGTAATAGAGATAGGAGCGCCAATAGTTCAAGGTGCTAAGGTAGAGGCAAATTTAATAAAGAACAGCAAAAATAGAACTGTCTTAATTTTTAAAAAAAGAAGACGACAAAATTCAAGAAGAAAAAATGGACATAGACAAGAATATTCTATGATAAAAATTAATAAAATTTATTCAAAAGATGGTAAAGTTTTATCTGAGGCTGAAAAAATTTCTAAACCTCTTAAAAAAAAAGAAGAAGCTCAAAAAGTGAAAAGTAAATAATTAGGAAAAAATTATGGCAACAAAAAAAGCAGGTGGATCGTCTAGAAATGGAAGAGATAGTGCTGGAAGACGACTGGGTGTTAAAAAGTATGGTGGTGAAACTGTAATTCCTGGAAATATAATTGTTAGACAAAGAGGGACGAAAATATTTCCTGGTGAAAATGTAGGAATGGGAAAAGACCACTCAATTTTTTCAGTTGTTAAAGGCAAAGTGGTTTTTAAAAAAACTAAATCAGATAGAACTTTTGTCTCAGTAAAACCCAATTAATAGTACAACGTAAAACTAGTGTTGTATTATGAAATTTTTAGATCAAGTAAAAATATATATCAAAGCTGGTAATGGAGGTGATGGTTCTCCAAGTTTTCGTAGAGAAAAATTTATTGAATATGGTGGACCAGATGGTGGAGACGGAGGGAAAGGTGGTTCGATTATTTTAAAAGCCGAACAAAATCTCAATACCTTAATTGATTACAGATATCAGCAGCATCATAAAGCTCAAAGAGGTGATAATGGTTCAGGACAAAATAGAACAGGCAAAAGTGGAGATGATTTAATACTTAAAGTTCCATTAGGTACTCAAGTATTTGAAGAAGATAATAAAACATTAATTTATGATTTTATAAAAATTGGAGAAGAGTTTATCGCAGCTGCAGGTGGTAAAGGTGGCCTTGGAAATACAAGATTTAAAAGTTCTACAAATAGAGCACCTAGAAAGTTTACAAAAGGAACTGTCGGTGAAGAATTTGAAATTTGGCTACAACTTAAAACAATTGCAGATATTGGAATTATCGGATTACCTAATGCAGGAAAATCAAGTTTGTTGGCAGCTATAACTAACGCAAACCCTAAGATTGCAAATTATCAATTTACTACATTAAATCCTAACCTTGGAGTAATACGTTATGATGATAAAGAAATTACTATTGCAGATATTCCTGGATTAGTTGAGGGTGCACACAAAGGGGTTGGTCTTGGCACACAGTTTTTAAAACACGTTGAGAGATGTAAGTCACTTTTGCATTTAATTGATATTACAAATGAGGATATTAAAAAATCTTACAATCAAGTCAAAAATGAGCTTAAAAGCTATAACTCTAAACTTAATAAAAAAAAAGAATTAATAGTTTTAAATAAAACTGATTTAATAGAAGAGAAAGAAATAAAAAAAATAATCAAAGACTTTTCAAAAGAACTAAAATCAGAAGTAATTTCAATTTCTACTTTTAAAAAAATCTCTATTTCTAAGATGAAAGCAAAATTAATATCTTATGCAACTTAAAAACTCGAAAATTATTATTATCAAAATTGGTTCTTCTTTATTAGTTGAAAATAATAAAAAAATTAGAAAAAAATGGTTAGCAAGTTTTGCTAAAGATGTTCAAAGACTAAAATCTAAAAATAAGAGGATAATAATTGTTAGTTCAGGCGCCATAGCTCTTGGATGTAAAAAAATGAAATTTAGTAAAAAAAATCTAAAATTAGATAAAAGCCAAGCAATTGCTTCTATTGGCCAAATAGAGCTTATGAATTTATTTTCAAAAACTTTTTCCAGATATAATCTTAATATTTCACAAATTTTATTAACGCTCGATGATACTGAAGAAAGAAGGAGATCAATTAATGCAAAAAGAACTTTGGAGAATCTATTTCAGCTTGATTATATACCAATAGTGAATGAAAATGACACTATCGCAACTTCAGAAATTAAATATGGAGATAATGATAGGTTGGCATCAAGAGTTGCTCAGATAACTAACGCTGACACTTTAATATTATTGTCTGATGTTGATGGCCTTTTCACAAAAAATCCAAAAAAATTTAAAGATGCAAAATTAATTAAAAAAATTACTGATTTAAAGAAAGATATACATAATGTTAATATTAAGGGTATTACGGAATATGGCAGTGGTGGAATGAATACCAAAATTCAGGCTGCTAAAATTTGTAATTTAGCTGGTTGTAATATGATAATTGCAAATGGATTGAACATGTATCCAATTAATCAAATAGAAAAAAAAAATAATTGTACTTGGTTCATATCAAAAATTTCAAAACTTCATGCAAGAAAAAAATGGATTATAAGTTCTATTTCTCCAAAAGGAGAACTTATAATTGATGATGGGGCAAAAAAGGCTTTGATTAGTGGAAAAAGTTTATTAGCTGCTGGTATTAAAAAAGTGTCAGGAAAATTTAAAAAAGGAGATCATATTAAAATTTTGGATAATAAAAGAAAGGAATTTGCAAGAGGTCTGAGTTCTTTTTCATCAGACGAAATAAATAAAATATTAGGTTGTCACTCAAAAGAAATAGAAAAAATTCTTGGATATATTTCAAAATCTGAAGTGGTCCACAAAGATGATATGGTAGAAATCTAATGAAAAGTTTATTAATTAATATTGGAAATAAGTCTAAGAAAGCATCTTTAATAAAATTGGATACAGAAAAAAAAGATAAAGTATTAAAGGATTATTATCTGTTAATTGTTAAAAATAAAAAAATAATCATAAAAGAAAACAAAAAAGATATCAAAAAGGCTAAAAAAAAAAAATTAAAAGGGTCTTTGTTAAGAAGACTAACCTTAGATGAAAAAAAAATTTTAGATATAATTACTTCAATTAAAAAAATTATAAAATTAAAGGATCCAACAAATATTGTTCTTGAAAAATGGAAAAGGCCTAATGGTTTAAATATTTCTAGAATATCTATTGCAATTGGTGTTATTGGCGTTATTTATGAGAGTAGGCCGAATGTAACTTCAGATGTATCAGCATTATGTTTTAAATCAGGGAATTCAGTTATCTTAAGGGGTGGTTCAGAAGCATTTTATTCTAATCAAATTTTGTCTAGACTATTTAGAGAATCCTTAAAAAAAAATAAAGTTGATGAAAATTTCGTACAATTTATTCCTAGTACGAATAGAAATATAGTTGATTTTTTATTAACTAAAATGAGTAAATTTATTGATGTAATTATTCCAAGAGGAGGGAAAGGTTTGGTAAAAAAAGTTCAAAATTTATCAAATGTACCTACCATTGGGCACTTGGAAGGTGTTTGTCATTCGTTTGTAGATAAAGATGCAAATTTAAAAATTGCTAATGATATCATTTTTAATGCTAAATTAAGAAATACCTCTATTTGTGGTGCAACAGAAACAATTTTATTTCATGAAAAAATAATTAAAAAATATTGTAACCCAATATTAAAAAATTTAGAAAAGGGTGGTTGTAAAATTATAGGTGATACTAAAATTCAAAAATTTTATAAAGGAAAGGTTCAAAAAGCTAATCTTAAAGATTGGTCAAAAGAATATTTATCATCTACGGTGTCTGTTAAATCTGTAAAAAATTTAGATGAAGCAATTTTTCATATTAATAAATATGGAACAAAACACACTGATTGCATTATCACACAAAATAAAAAATCTGCAAAAAAATTTTTAGAAAATGTAAAAAGCTCCATCGCAATGCAAAACACATCAACACAATTTGCTGATGGCGGTGAATTTGGTTTTGGGGGTGAGGTAGGAATTTCTACAAATACTCTCCCTCCTCGAGGTCCAGTAGGTTTAAATCAATTAGTATCATATAAATATCATGTAATAAGTAAAGGAAAGGTGAGAAAATAAACTGAATTTGAAAAAAAATAAAATTGGAATTCTTGGTGGTTCTTTTGATCCTGCTCATAAAGGTCATCTTGCTATTTCCAAAGAGGCTGCAAAAAAATTTAAACTTAAAAAAATAGTTTGGGCAATTACAAAGAAAAATCCTTTTAAAAAACAAAGTAAGGTAAGTGTTTTAAAAAGAATAAAATATTGTAAAAAAATTATAGGTAAAAATAATTACATAGAAGTGAAATTCTACGAAAAAATTATTAAGTCTAACAAAACAATCAATTTAATTCGATATTTAAAAAAAAATCCAAAAAATGAAATTTATTTTTTAATGGGGGCAGATAACCTTATTAATTTTCACAAATGGCACAAATGGAAAACAATATCACAAAATTGTTTCATTATAGTATTTGATCGTCATGGGTATAAAAAAAAATCTTTAAATTCGATAACGTTTAGGAGGCTAAATAAAGAAAATCTAAAATTTATTGAATTTGATAAAGTCAATATTTCATCTTCTCAATTAAGAAAAATTTGATAGTGTTAATTTAACTAATGGATAAAATTTCGAACTTAAAAAAAATCATCATTGATACTTTAGACATAAACAAAGCACACGATATTGTTAGCATAGATCTCAAAGATAAAAGTTCTATGGCCGATTTTATGATTATTGCAAGTGGCACCTCCTCTAGACATATCCAATCATTATCAGAACAGGTATTAAACAAATTAAAAGATAATGGCATTAAAAATTCTAAAATTGAGGGGAAAGATAGTAATGAATGGAAATTAGTTGATGGAATAGATTTAATTGTTCATATCTTTCACCCTGAAAAAAGGAAATTTTATGAACTTGAAAAAATATGGTCAGAATTAATACCCAAAGAAAAACTAATTATATGATTAAAATGAAATTCTTAACAATTTTCTTTATTCTCTATGTTTTATCAATTCAAGTTGTGAATTCTGTAGAAAATAATATTTACAAAAAAATTGATTTATTTGGTGAAGTCCTTGAAAAGATAAATAAAGAATATGTTGATGAGATAGATCAATCAGAAAGTATGGATTCTGCAATAAATGGTCTTCTTCAATCTTTGGACCCATATTCTTCTTATATGTCTCCTGAAATATTCACGGAAATGCAAACAGAGACTAGTGGAGAATTTGGAGGCCTCGGTATTGAAGTTAGCATGGAAGCGGGTGTAGTGAAAGTTATATCTCCCATAGATGATACTCCAGCATCACGAGCCGGTATTAAAGCTGGTGATTATATTGTCAAAATTAATGATACTCAAGTTCAAGGAAAATCTTTAAGTGAAGCAGTAGAGTTAATGCGTGGTCCAGTTGGCTCATCAATAGAATTGACTATTCGACGAGTTGGGAAAAAAAAAGCATTAACATTTAATATTATAAGAGAAATTATTCAAATCCGATCAGTAAAAACAGATCTTTTAGAGAAAAGTATTGGGTACATTAGATTAACTTCATTTAATGACAACAGTGCAGAACAGATAAAAAAGGAAGTTGAAAAATTAGAAAAAAATAAAAGTGTAAATTCGTATATTTTAGATCTTAGAAATAACCCCGGTGGTTTACTCTCTCAAGCAATAAAAATTGCTGACTTTTTTTTAGACAATGGTGAAATAGTGTCTACAAAGGGCAGAAAAACCTCTGAAAATAGGAAATGGTTTGCAAACAAAGGTGATTTAACAAATGGAAAAACTTTAATCGTTTTAATTAATTTTGGTTCAGCATCAGCCTCTGAGATAGTTGCAGGTGCTTTAAAAGATCATAAAAGAGCAATATTATTAGGAGAAAATAGTTATGGCAAAGGATCTGTTCAATCTATTATACCTCTGAAAAATAACGGTGCAATTAGACTTACTGTAGCCAAATATTATCTACCTTCGGGAAAATCTATATCTGAAGTTGGTGTAACACCAGATATTGAAATTAATGAAAAAAATGATGATTTCAGAATAAAAACTGAAACTGATAATCAATTAAATTACGCAATTAAACTTCTCATTGGGTAATATGAAAGAAAAATATAAAAATTTACCTCTTAGAAGTGGAGTGGGTATTATTGTCTTAAATGAAAAAAATAAAGTTTTTGTTGCAAAAAGAATCGATAATTCAAAAAATTTTTGGCAAATGCCTCAGGGAGGTATTAATGATGGTGAAGATTTTTTATCAGCTGCTTATAGAGAGCTCGCTGAGGAAACAAGTATAAAAAATGTTGAACTTATTAAAGAAATTGATGGAACAATGACATATTTTCTTCCAAATCATTTGTTAGGTATAATTTGGAAAGGTAAATACAAGGGCCAAAAACAAAAATGGTTTTTAATGAAATTTACTGGAGATGAAAAAGAAATTGATATTAAAACTAAAAATCCAGAATTTTTAGATTGGAAATGGGTAGATCTTGATCAAATTACAGAAGTAGTAGTAGACTTTAAACTACACGTTTATAAAGAGCTCCAAGAAAAAGTTAGAAAAATTATTAATTAAGAGATCTTAATACTTCAATTTTTTGATCAACTAAATATTTTAATTGATCAGTGATATCAGGCTTGCCTGCTTCCTCTTCAGCTAATTTAAGTAAATCTTGCTGTTTAGACTTATCTAAATCTGTAAGATTGAAAATTGAGCTAGTTAGAATTGATAAATTATTATTTTTAAATTCAACAATCCCATCCTCAACATAATAGTTTTCTTCTCCAGATTTAGATAAAATTTTAATAATTCCAGGTTTTAAAAATGAGATAATAGAAATGTGATCTTTAAGTATACCCATTTCACCTTCAAAAGCAGGTACAACAACTTCTAAAACATCCTCTTTAACTAAAAAAGATTTTTCTGGGTTTACTATCTCAATCTTAAACTCTTCAGTCATTAAGCGGCAGCTTCCTTAGCCATTTTATCAGCTTTTTCTATCGCTTCTTCTATTGTTCCAACCATATAAAAGGCAGCTTCTGGTAAATGATCATAATCACCTTTACAAATAGCAGCAAAACCTTTTATCGTTGAGTCTAAATCAACTAGTTTGCCAGGAGAACCAGTAAATACTTCTGCAACAAAGAATGGTTGAGATAAAAATCTCTGTATTTTTCTAGCTCTAGCTACAACTAATTTATCTTCTTCGGATAATTCATCCATACCTAAAATGGCGATTATATCTTGTAAAGATTTATAAGTTTGTAGGATTTTTTGAACTTCTCTAGCAACTCTGTAGTGCTCATCACCAACTATTCTAGGGTCCAAAATTCTTGAGGTAGAGTCAAGTGGGTCAACCGCAGGATAAATACCTATCTCTGCAATTTGTCTTGAAAGAACCGTAGTTGCATCTAAGTGAGCAAATGAGGTTGCTGGCGCAGGGTCAGTTAAGTCATCAGCAGGTACATAAATAGCTTGTACTGAGGTAATTGATCCTTTGTTGGTAGTTGTAATTCTTTCCTGAAGGTTACCCATATCTGTTGCAAGTGTAGGCTGATAACCAACAGCTGATGGTATTCTTCCCAATAGGGCTGATACTTCTGAACCTGCTTGAGTAAATCTAAAAATATTATCAACAAA